>Ga0160429_1000442_pt1 | contig 39596 bp, 37 predicted proteins | sample SolpanmetagenomR_FD_108199 | JGI IMG/M metagenome (GOLD analysis project Ga0160429, IMG submission 108199) | Solar panel surface microbial communities from Lawrence Berkeley National Laboratory, California, USA - R | ecosystem: Engineered > Built environment > Solar panel > Unclassified ... | reverse complement strand
GCGCTCAAAGATTGCTCTTGCTCGTTCGAACTCGCCGTATTTCTTCTCCAACTTGATGTATGCACTCCATGCATTCTCATCAGGCTCCCATGACATCCATCGCTCGAATACCTGTCTTGTCCCAGCAATGTTACCCAGTGTCTCCTCCATATACACATATTTGTACCAGAGCTTATCATTCCGTGGTAATATAGTGACAGCTCTGTCCAGCAAGTTCCGGGCATGATTGATGTTTCTTGTCTTCAACTCTGCATCAATATATCTAAGCCACAATGGTATGCTTGTAGAGTCCACGTCCAGCCCTCGCTCAAAAATTGATCTTGCTCGCTTGAACTCTTTTTGCTCTAGTTCCCAAGCTGCATATCGCATCCAGTTGTTCATGTTCACCCTATTCCGCTGACAATACGACTCAAACTCCCTCCGTTTTCTGCCTTGGTATTCATGAAGTTCTTCTAGATCGGCAAAGCGCTGTGTCGGCGCCTGCACTTTCTCTTCTTGACGGTCGACGGCTTCGCGAAGGAGCTGTTCGGCGCTGATTTGGATGGGCGCCGCTGCCTTGTTTTTGACCCTTGGTGGGCCGCGTGAGCTGTCCATGATGACAGGAGAGGCAGGGCGATATGGCCTCGAAGGCTCAGTTTAGTGTAGAGCACTCTGGAAGGTTACCACAGTCAGTTTATTACAAACAATCCAGTATATGAGTCTCGAGTCGCGATTGTTCCAACAACAGATGATGGTGTGACAGAAGTGTTTCAGAAGTTGTCTTCTCCAGAAAATAAATCAAAATCAGGGACCACCTTGGTTTCACAATAAACAACCACAAACCAACTTCAAATCGCTCGACTGATGTGACTGATATAATAAGCTCTTGATATAAACTACTACTCTCTCGTTATATGACATTCTGTCCACTGTGAACATCTGCGAAACCTACAGCCACGATGGCCACCTTAGCTGACGAGCTTGCGAATGACTTTCTCGACGACGACTCTGATATTGACAATGGCGAGGAAGACCACAACCCAGAGGCAGTCGGCTTCACCATGTCGGCGCCAACAGTTCACAGCGCAGCAGTCGACCAACTTATGAAGGATCAGGATGAAGAAGACGAAGATATGGAAGACCCCGATGCGCTACACGACGAGGCAGCGGAGGAAACAGAGGATCGTCTGGAACGGGAAAGAAAGGAGCAGGCTCCAAAGGACATGCGATCAGTTTCTTCCTTCATGAAGAGCTTGGAACCAATACTAGAGGTTAGTCTTACCATATATTTGTACCATTTACTCAGATTTACATCCTCGAACATAGACCTGACGTACGATTGTTTCGAACAGAAAATCAGTCACTATCGCTCCTTACCGCCGGAACAGCAAACCAAGAATGATGCCGGACTAGTGGAAGATAATCCAGAATACCAACTCCTGACAAAATCAAACACATTCTCAACATACATTGATGACCACAAACTCGAGGTACTCAAGTTCATTCGAGATCACTACTCCACTCGCTTCCCTGAGCTGGAGACCCTCCTGGCGGATCCTATGGAGTACACATACGCAGTGGCTATCATTGGCAATGGACCTATGGACAACAACAGCCTAAAAGAGCTCACATCCAGCACAAACAATATCGTCGGCCCTGCTTTAAACACCTTGATCAGCAGGCCAAAACTCATGACAGTGACTGTCGAAGCACAAACCAGCAAAGGTCAACCATTGCCCGATACCGAACTAACCAGCATCCTCTCCGCCTGCAGCACGATGCTCTCCCTCGAGCGCGCTCGCGCATCACTCACAGAATTCGTCGAATCACGAATGAACCTCTTCGCCCCCAATCTCACCCGTCTCCTCGGTTCCCGCACCGCCGCCGCTATCCTCAACGCACGGGGCGGCCTTACTAATCTAGCCAACACCCGCGCCTCGAACATTGCAGCCATCGGCTCTAAACGTGTCATCACCGGCCTGGCAACAAACATCGGGGTCCGGTCGCAAGGTCAAGGTCATCTATACGACTCCGACCTTGTCCGCTCTGTCCGCCCCGAACTGCGCACCCAAGCAATGCGCATCATCAGCTCCAAAGCAGTTCTCGCAGCCCGCGTCGACCGTGTCCACGAAAGCCCCGACGGCACCGTCGGCGACGATCTCCTCGAACAAACCCAAAAACGTCTCGACAAGCTAACCGAACCGCCTCCAAACCGTGGCCAAAAAGCCCTCCCCGCACCCGACGACAAACCCAGCAAGAAGCGCGGTGGCCGTCGCGCACGCAAAGCCAAGGAAGCCACAGCCATGACCGAAATACGCAAAGCGCAAAACAGAATGGCGTTTGGCAAGGAAGAGCAGGAAGTCGGCTATGGCACCGGCGAAGGCACAGTTGGCATGGGCATGATCGGGCAAAGCAACGAAGGCCGCATTCGCGCACTACAAATCGACAATCGCACTAGAGCCAAGCTGAGCAAGAAGAATGCCGGATGGGGTGGTGCGACGCCTGCGCCTGGTGGAGGCAGTGGCTTAGCGTCGAGCTTGCGCGGCTTCGGACAGGGCGCAGGCGCAGGCAATGCTACTGTACTCAAAGGCCATGGATTGAGGACGAGTGGCGTTGGCGGGCTTGCGACGAGTTTGGGGGCAGGAGCGGGCACGGCGAGTAGTTTGAATTTCGGAGTCAAGAGTGGCCTCGAATTGGTGGATCCGAAGATTAGAGCGGCGATGGAGAGGAAGAATCAGGCGGAGAAGGATTCTTGGTTTAAAGGAGGTACGTTCACGCAGGTCGGTGGTGGCGCGGCTAGTGTGAAGGCTGCTGCTGCACCGGGAGGTGGAGGGTTCAAGGTGCCTGGGTTGCCTGTGAAGAAGTAGGCGGAGGATGCTTGATCATGACTGGTGACAGGGCGATGCGGTGGAAGTGTATAGATATTGACGAACACACAGGCTCGCTGTCGACGTTGCTGCAATCACGGCTTGGAGCTATCAGGCGATTGTGTTACTAGGCGATGCATACACATACAATCATAATGAACAACAAGGACATGTACAGAGATCCGTCTTGAGCCCATCGGATCTAAAACCCTTGATCCCTTCCGGCTCATCAACGTTACCTCATTCTCGCCAACCTGTCTCCAGCCGAGTGCTGGAAAATTCGAGTCCACCCTCCATGGAAAAGTCAACAAGCACCTTCCCCAGTATATACTACGTGCTTATATCCACTTCACCAACCTCACCTCTCGAGTTCCACTCAACATCTCGATCATCCATCAACGTGACATGTTGTATCAACTCTTGTCAAGCTACGCGCCTGTCAGAAGGGTGAACAATCATGGATATACGGCTCATGCAGCATTATCGTTCGAAGATAATCTAACAGGATTTCTTTCGTGCGTAGGAGTGCTATTCTTGCTCTTATATTGACTAAGGGAGCATGATCACTGTCCTCGAGTATCAACCATGAACATGAACCTTCTCGGAAATCTTCAGCCTCAGCACCTCTTTTTGTCAATATTACCTCCACGTCTCTACCTTCTCATTTATGCTAGAACATCTGCTCCGACATCTTCTCATGCTAAGATGTCTTCTAGTGCTACCATTTCTTCTCATGCTCAGAAATCTTCTCATACTAGGACTTCAATTCCCCTCGCACCATGAGATCCATTCATTCCATTAGCCGCCTCCCCATCACCATTTTCCACCGCACCATCCCATCCCAAGTCAAAAGCAGCAAACCTGCCTGCTCGCAAATCAGCTCGCATGTCCAACTCCTGCTGCCACCTCTTCCTCACGTCAGACAACGTGATGACCTGTCTCTTGATGGTCACATCCTTCTTTCCCTCGCCATCGACTGGCAGCTGCTGGCCTCGATTTACGCCGAGCTTACCAGGCACTATCGGCTTCGGTGGTGGTGGCAGTGGCCGAGAAAGGAGCCATGCGTCATCTGCTGACATTAGTGTGAAGACGTTGATCAAAATAAGATACGTGTTTGAGATGTCCTCGTCGAGTGCGTTGGATGGTTCGTCTATATCGTCATCCGAATCGTCGTCGTCGGATGTGGGCACGGTGAATGTGGATGATTTGCGTACGAGAGCAGTACTTTTGCTGGATTTGGGCGGTCGGCTTTGAGAAGGATGGTCTCGTGCGAATAGTAGGAGTTGGAGACGTTCCCAGAGACAGGTTGCCGCACCGCGGAGATCGTTTTGGTAGATGCGGTAGGCGTAGAGGAGTTTGTGAGGTGGGGTACTTGGGGTGGGTTTAGATGATGAGGGTCCGGACATGTCGAGGAGGGAGATTGAGGGTTTGCTTGTGCCCGTAGAGGCGAATGGTGAGACGCTGAGAGGTGTTGCTTTTGAGGCGAGGGCATTGAGGTATTCGTCGACGTCTGCTGGGGAAGGGAAGGGCAGGGTGAGGAGGTGGCGGAGAGTTTGGGCGTTGTTTGAGTCGATGATTGCTTTGAGCAGTTGGTTCGTCATTGATTTGCGCCTGGTGAAAAGGCGTTAGTGCTTGAAGATTTTTCGATAGTGGGATTCAAATTGGACTTACAAGGTCATGTCAGTGAGGTCGTTCAATACTGAGCATGCTGCTGTAAACCGCGAGGTGTGTAAGCACGCTGCAAACTGGCGAGACAAAAGGTCGTTCTCCAGAGCGTGGTCCTACAATCAGGTCAGTCCATGAATATCATTACTCGAAGTATCCTAGTTATTTTACCTCGATGCCATCCTCTTGGCATGCTTGCATACCAAGATCAGCGAACTCTGCTACGTAGGACATGGCCCTAACCTTATCGAATAATGCAACAACGTGTCGGTAATATCTAGCCAGACCGTCATTGAAGTGCTCCCTCTCATCCAGATCAAGCAAATTTGCAGAATCGTTCTGGTCGGCGTCAAAGTATCGTCCTGTCGCCAGTGTATGGCCGGCGGCTTCGAAAAGCAAGGACGCCTGTTGATGTTCGCCCAGTGCCAGCTGTAATCTTGCTTGCAAGTAATACGCCCAAGGTGACTCGGGAAGGAACTTCTGGAATTGTGTTGCCAAACTCAGGTCGCCATGCTTGATTAATGTCGCCATAACGTGTGTTGTGACTTGTGCGTACTGCTTTGATAGTCGCATACCAAAAGTCCAAGCACGTGACCAATAACTGAGCAGTAGAGGTTGTGAGACGGCAATGGCATTGGGCGTCTCCATCGAAGCCCAATCTCCTAGAAACATGGACTCAAATACTGTCAGAGCTTGGGCTGTGGAGGCAGTACTTTGAATGTGATTTGCTCTCACAAGCTCTTTGCTCTCCTTCGTCTCATCTGTTTCCTGACTGCTCTCCTGTCGCACACTACTGGCAAGCCAATTCAACAGCCAGTATTCTTTAGCCTTGTTCATCAGAGCCATCATTACAGCAGAAGCGTCAAAGTCGGCCGGCACTGTATCCTCCTCCAGCTCTGCACCAATGAAGACAGTAAGCAGCATTAGGTCGAGTAAGATGTTTAGACCAAGTTCAAGTGTCTCTTGGGCTCCGCGAATCAGCGCACGTGCACCATAACGTGTTAACTGTCTGTTCTGCGGAGATCCTTGTCGCGCTTCTTCCAAGAAGTCCAGTACACCAAGGAAGATGTCGCTGTCCAGACTGCCGAGCCCACCAAGTGGTTCTAGCGCGTCTGTGAGCAGGTTGTAGTCATCATCACTAACTTGACCAAGAAAGCCAGACTTGTCATATATTGCTTGGACGTCATAAATACCATCATCCTGGCCATCAGCATTATCCAGATTCTGCAGAGACTCCTGTTTCACAAAGGACGAGAAGGATTGAATGAAGGACGAGGGCAAGCTAGCTCTCAGTACATCGACAGCATAGAAGAGCTGCCCGAGAGCAGCATTTCGCGGGTCAGCCAGCGATTGTACGAGTATGCTATTGCTTTGTTGCTCTTCGAGGTCATGTAAACTACTTCGATTATGCCACAAAACTTCGCATTCGCTCAGGGCCTTGACTGGTGCGATCTGATCACTCATAACAAGCCATGGGGCATCGAGTTGCACGTCATAAGTCAGCGTGAGTGGATCACTCCGACGCTTGTGCAGATCACGAACGACACCGTAGAATGTCCGCCATTGTGCCACAATGTCCTGAGTATAGCGCTCATATAGTGGAGTGCCATCAGAGGAGTGCGTTAGCTCTACAGATACGCCAACCGCCTCACATACTCGTTCCTTCATGGGTCTCGTGCTATTCGTGATTGAAGAATGTGTAGCTTGTGGTCCACGTCCTAGACTGCTCCAGAATACAGTCAAAGCTGTTTCCAATGTAGGCGCAGTGAATCTTCCAGGGCGGAACATGAAGTCGCACCATTTATCGACAATGTCAACATTTTCTGCATTGGCATCAAACTCGACTGGCGCATCAACATTCTTCTTCAGTTCCTCGACTGTGTTCAATCCACTATCCACAGCTGTCCAGTTGTTCTTCCAAGCGTGTGACAGATTGCTAGCATGATCATCGAGATTGTAGTCTAGCTTGAACGTGCTACATTTTGCTCCACATCGCACGAAGAGCCATATCCTCCATGCTTCTCCAGCTGAACGAGGTGCGCGGGGGTGGAAGGTCTCAAGACTCCACACTGCTGTTTCTGTCAAGTCCTCGATGGGTGGTGCTAACTTCATGTCTTGACGGAGATCCTGGATACCGTGTGCTTGTGCGTCCAGGTCCCGAATGTCCCAGAACTTGAACTGTCTGCTGAATGGTGAGTAAGTAACCACGACATACTCACCGGGTACTCGTGAAGGCACAATCCGGAGTAGCTGTGATTGTTGAGGGTCAAGGAGGTGGTCTACTGGCTTCTGCAGATCTCTGCTCGGGTCTCCGACGAGGTCGATGTTGAGCACGAGCTTCCCAGTACCGATTTCCCAAGCTTTTAGAGTATGGTCGAGGCATGTCGTCCACATATGCTTGCCATCAGGTGATGCGACTAGTGAGGTCGCCGTTCCAGGTTGTAGCTCAATATCTCCATATCTTGCAGTGACACTGCCCTTCCACGCAATCAGCCCTCTCATCGAAGCCTTCCATCCACCTTCGGCATAGTATGTTTCTCTCCACTTCGCACCATCGATCCCTTGCTTTCTTTCCAGCCTCACTAGAGACCCATCGCTTAAGCTGGCCCAAAGATCATCCGCACTTGTTGCAAAAAGTTTGAAAGGGTTTCTATTGCTCAAAGGAGCTGGACTTGAGCGTGTGCACCAGGTCTGAGGTCCATCTGTGGTCGCATCTGGCTTGGTGAAGATCTCCCTACGCAGATCGAGTGTGAAGAGTTCGCCAGATGTGGTGAGGACGAATGCAACAGCTGAGGGTGTTGTTACGTCAGCTCTCTTCTCCGCGAAACACACACCATGCGGGCGTATCTGAGAAGGGAAGTTGACGCGAAGTGTAAGGAGTGGCTCTGTGGCTTGGATGTCATCTTGCCAGAGATCTACTGCTTGAAGCTCGAGGACGCTACGCTCTTCAAGTACGCGCCAGAGGATTGCTCGAGGTGATGGAGTCTTTTTCGCGTTATCGTCGACAGGTCTGAAATGGATGGATCCTTCCGAAGCTAAGTGAGTCTTCTGGAATGTTGCTTCATCGTAATTTATAGCGGGAGCATTTAGGCGACGTCTTTTTGGTGAAATTCGAGCTGCAAAAGCAGACGCGCTATGTGCTGGAAGGAGGATATCGACAGTCGAGGTGGAGAAGGCGGAATCTAGGTTCAGTCTGGTCTCCTGATACAGACAAGCTGCCATTGCGATTGTTGCGTGTTGTTGTAGAACGCGTGAAGCTATCCTGAAACATTGTTTGTGTTTCACTTTCAGACGATCTCACGGACTTGTCTCCGGGAGTCCACTTTTCTCAGTATCAGATTGAAGCTCATCAAGAGTAAGGTATTAGATGGTGCGAAAGCAACATCTGCTCACATACGAAGAGCACCAGGATCACACCGATCGAACTCTACTGTCGTGATACCCCTGCCTTACCGTGAAACTTACATCATACTCCTCCGCCAAAAAGATCCATCTCTTTCTCACAAACATCCACCTAAAATGCCATCAGCAACTCCCATTCACAAGCCACTCTCTAAAACCACCCTCCCCATCGCCCTCTCCTCCGCAAAAACTCAACATTACACTGACATCCCCGCCCCAACCCACAACACACGCAATCAGCGCTCCGCACCTATCAACACCTCTTCATCATCACAAATCCGCACGATAGCCTGGTCACCGCTCGGCAACCTCATCGCAACCGCCGATGCTAGGACACTACGAGTGTGGAACCCAGAACGACCAGATGTCAAGTTTTCTACGGAGCTGAAACCAACGCCCCTAGCTTCTGCAGTCACTAGTACAGGCACTCATGGCAGGAATGCACCAAGTCAGGCCGTACAGCATATGTCGGGGGTAGAGCGGGTGGCGTGGAATCCGGATCGCGAGGCTGAGCTGAGTAGTGTAGGTGCTGACGGTATAGTCAGGTTCTGGGATGTTAGGAGCAAGGGGCAGTGTGTGGGGGAAGTCAAAGTGGGAGGTGAGGGGTTTTCGATGGCGTGGAGGAAGGGTGGTGAGGAGTTGGTTGTCGGGAGGAAAGTGAGTTCAATGCAATGCATCTATGTGTGCGAGGCCTTTCTATGCTAATGATATTAACTAGGATGATGTGCTTATTCCTGTGTCGAGGAGACAATTGCAGACGATTGCACAGTATAAACAACCTGTACAGACCAATCAGGTCGTCTTCTCGAATGGAGGAGACGAATTGATTCTTACCACTGGTGATGGTCAGGTCAAGATTCTGGACTACCCGTCAATGGTAATACCATTTCTTGCTCCTCCCTCTTCCTCCAGCCAACGCTACAAAGCTAACACAATTCGCCACTTAGACTATACTACACACCCTTAACGCCCATACTTCTGCCTGTTACAGTGCAGCAACAGACCCACGTGGACGCTATATTGCCATCGGTGGATCCGACGCCTTACTCACCCTCTGGGACACGCGCGACTTCATCTGCCGCCACTCGTTAGCTGGCATGGCTGGACCAGTCCGAGCTGTGTCGTTCTCATTCGATGGTCGCTACATCGTCGGTGGTAGTGAAGGTAGCGGAGCCACTGCCGGTGTTGGTGGAGGCAACATCGATAACGAAGGATTAATGATTGCTCATGTCGAATCTGGGGAGTATGTCCACACAGTTGAGACCAAAGCAGCAGCCAGCTGCGTAGCATGGCACCCAAGCCGATATTGGCTGGCTTACGCCGGTGAGCTTGGAGGAGGGCTAAAAGTCGTTGGTGCTGCTGGTGGAGCTGTATGAGATGATTTCAACCACTTTACACCTTTATCCATATCAGGGTGCGTTTCAGAAAAGATCTTTTTGGAGTGCTGGCTTCCCCCTCGAGCTCGGATTCTTTCTTCTCCATGTCGCCTACTTTCCAAGCTCTAGCATACAACAAGCACATGGCTGCAGCGATGTACATCAATCCTGCGGAAATTAGCAAGGTACTCGTACGGTGACATTGGCTTGTAGCTCACCTGTGAAGATCTGCGTGCCCAAGTACGCTGCTGGCGTATAGTCCACAATAGCCAAACCAATTGGCTCCGAAAACAGCATCGGCAGTGTTATAACAAGCCATGTTATACTCAGCGCACTCGGCAATATCTTCAGCCCAACAAGCTCAGCCCCAACAGGCGCAACTGTAGCCCAGAAAGTTCCAGCAACAGTTCCTTGCACGATAGCATAAAAGACCAGGACACCATAACTATGCGCTGGGATCCATATGGCCAAAGAGAATATAGCTGCCAGAACAGTGGTTCCAATCGCCATGTTCAGACGGCCAAATGTATCACTGTTGTAGCCAATGATAGGTCTGCCCAACATCTAGCCACGAGTTAGTCATCTGTCATAACGGAACATCAACTGCTGCACACCTGGCCAAGCTGAAAAACAGCTCCAATGACGGTTCCTTGCGAGGCAGTGAGACCGACAGAATTGGCATAGTTGGGAAGGGAGAAGTTCAGAACGACATAGCCCAACATGCTGAAGAAACCCCAAGCTTCAAATGCACAAAACTCCGGCCTCAAAAAGAGCTTGTGGTCGAATGCTAGCTGCGCCGAGCCAATCGCCTTACTCCGATCTCTCACTAAAATAGCGCATACCAGATTGACAGCACAAGTCACGATGCCTAGAATCCTCAAAGCCCAACCTAAGCCAATATTCTTGATCATGGCGTTAGTCGCCAAACTGTATATTAGTCCACCAAAACCAGATCCCGCAGCAGACGTGCCGTTAGCCAAGGATCTCTTCTTGGTGAACCATTGAGGTATTACCCCGACTGAGCCGACGAAGAGGAAACCGATACCCCAACCGAAGCAGACACCTTGGCTTAGGACCAATTGCCAAAGGTCTTTGGCAAAAGAGGCACCTATCAGAGAAAGAGTCTGAAAGAAAATGCCTACGAGTAGAGTGTATCGAGTGCCATATAGACGATTAAATACGGTAGCTCCTGGAGCAATGAGAAGACCCATGCTTAGAGATAGGCCACCAATAAAAGCATAATCCAGCGATGTCGCACCACGGAATGTAGAGGTCGAGATGTAGTGGGCGAGGAAGACACCGTATGCTCTAGTAAGAGGTTAATTACATATCATAGACTATGGTGAAGAGTATAATTTGCCACTGAACTTACGAATTGATACCCCAAGTATGTGCGTTGATCATGAAGACTGCGGCAACGCATACCCATCCATAACCTCCATCAGGGGGCACATCCTGAGATTGTGTTGTCGTGGTAGGTTGGAGTGTCTGTTCTGCTTCCTTCTCTACCTCGGCGTTGTTCGAATCATCTGAAGTCGCACTTGTAGCACTTGCAGCACCTTTCAGTCTCAGTGAGAGTCTCATGATCAGACGTCGTCTTCAATAGCGATCAGCAAGACTTGCGCATTGCACGAGTGTTCAGGATATCACATTCGAGTTTCAAACGTAAATTTACGGCATCATTCGATATTCGCCGCGGGCCTCGTAGTCACTTCGGCTTTGGCTCTGCTCTCGGACAGATTAGCCCGAACAGCGAGATAGAGAGCTAGTCCCCTTATGGGAATTCGACGCGAGATGCAGGAGATGCGGTCTGTAGTCGTGGTATCAGGTTCATTGTTTCCTCTGCGCGGCAACGATTGATTACTCCTGGGTCAGGCGTTTCATTAGTTCCTTCAGACACGCACTGTAACAGGACGTGGAGGCAAGGATAGAGCGATTCCAAGACCGTTGCCCCTAGCAACCACAGCAATATCATGAACTGAACTCAAGCTGGACATGCGGTTGTGTCTGGCTTGAGATTCAACTCTGTCCAATGTTCAGCTCCTTCCGGAAAAGCAGCAGCCATGACGCCCCTCCACAACCCACAGTCTTTACACCGCAACAAATGTCGAGCTACTTGGGCGACCTCAGAAACAACCGCCCCGCCAGACCAACAGGTGCTCGACCTGCTCCTTCCACTTTTGGACGCAGGAATACCGTGAGGGACAATCCTATACCAGACACTGAAGGTCTTTCACAACACCATATACCTCGCCATCAAGATATTCGAAAGACATCTGGAGGTCACGCTAGACGCAATGTCAGTACCAGCACCACATCTAGCCGTGGCGCGGTCTCATTGTACAATGAGAAGGATGAGAGACAAAAGCAAGAGCGGAAGGCGTCGCATGAAATTAGTGCTGCATTACAAAAGCTAGATTTGGAAGAAGAGGAACGCCTGCACAAGTTGGCACTGGAGGAAGCCAATGAGCTTGTGAGAAGACATCAAAACCCAGCAGCACCTTACCAACTTCAACCGGGACCGTGGAGAGGAGTAAAAACGATGCCAGGTGCCGTTCCTGTGCGACAGGGGAGAGAACAGCCAGTCACACCAGTATTCAATGGTGATGTTGCTGCACAACCCACCAAATCCTCAATGCGACCTACAGAGATGGCACAACCTAACAAAACCGAGGAGAAGCCTATAGCACGCATGCCTAGCGTTAACACTGGCTCCATAACAATGGGCAAGCAGAGATCACCCACAAAGTTTGACCCATTTTCCGTAGCAAATCTTGCAAACAGGAGAAGGAGTAGTGGATCGAAACGTCTAGCAAGTGGTGGAAGTCCCAAAAGTCTTTTCGTTAATCCTGAGGATAAAATCTACGAAGACCCCAACGATAGAGAGAACCTTGAAGATGATGACAAAGAGACTGTACCTGTGCACGTCAGGAGGAATCCATTCGCAAGGATGAGATCTAAAAGAGAAGTCCTACCCTCGCAGCCTGCAGTGCCTTTGCCAATTCCAAGCCGTATATCGAGGTCTGAAAGGCAGAACAGCCTGCCCTCTCAAGCGCGTGGTGCAGGATACACATCGAACAACAGTTTCTCAGCACAACCTGAAGCTGGAGGAGATACACTCGAAACAGACGTAGCACACAGGAACGGCGTTGAGGTCAGGTCTGATGAGCTCCGAGCTGCCACAAGCATGAGAATGAAAGATCGTAGTGCAAAGCTTCCTCGACCGACAGGAGTCAGTGACAACTATAGTCGACCTATCGTAAGCTTCAAGCCTGATTGGTCGCCACCACAACCTGAAGCTACTGGGACTTCGTCACTTACTTTCTTATCCCTTCCCTTTCGCATTCGTACTGGCAGATTGATCGACGAACCGATGAAGAGGTCTGCTCTAGATTTACCGCCTGTAACAAGAGACTCACCACCGCCTTCACCACAAAGGCAAGAGGGATTCAATTTTGATATACCGTCGACGAATGGGTCTAGCGATGAAGGACCTCACAAGAAACAGAGATTGTACCATTCTCCGACTACGCTTAACAACCTTCTGCATGATATACCTTCAATCAGCGTGACTGAGAACATCCCCAGCATTTCGGTGTCTCCAGTAGACGAGACGCAACCTCCTATGCCGACAATATCAATATCCAACGACGACGAGCCTTCACCAGTAGAATCCAACATATCCATGTCACAGTCTCCTCCTCCACCAACGATATCTGTCGACCCTATATCCTCGAAAATTTCAATGGTCGAAACATATACTGCACCACGTCCGGCACCTCTACCACCAGTTCCAGTCCGACCAGCAGCGACCCGATACCAATCTGTACGACAAACCACCGCATCCTGCACAAACTGCAGTCTACCAATCTCCGGCCGCGTCGTCACAGCCGCATCCTCACTCTTCCACCCCGCCTGCTTTCACTGCCACCACTGTTCCACCGCTCTCGAGCACGTCTCCTTCTACCCAGAGCCCAGCTCTCACCGCCAAGCCCGCCTCGATCGCATCAACGCACGGCGGAATGGGACGTATGTCCCTGAATCCTCAGCAGACGAGGAACAGCTCGCTTACGACGACGGCTGGGACGAGACAACACGCTTCTACTGCCATCTCGACTACCACGAACACTTCTCGCCACGCTGCAAAAACTGCAAAACGCCCATTGAAGGCGAGGTCGTTGTCGCTCTCGGCGCGTCGTGGCATCCCGACCACTTCTTCTGCGCTGAGTGTGGGGATCCATTCAAGGCGGAGACGCCATTCGTCGAGAAGGAGGGATATGCGTGGTGCGTGGCGTGTCATACGCAGAGGACAAGCGCGAGATGTCGGGGGTGTAAGAGGCCGGTTGTGGATGTTGTGGTGAGTGCGCTGGGTGCTGAGTGGCATGAGGAATGTTTTAGGTGCGTGGATTGTAAGGGAGGATTTGAGCAGGGAAGGTTCTGGATTAGGAGCGTAATGGAGAAGGGAGAGTGGGGAAGGCTGGATAGGGAGGTTGATATGCCTGTTTGTGGTGGGTGTGAGGAGAGGAGGTTGAAGATGTGATGGTGGATGTATGTGCCGATAGTGTTCGAGCTTGCTTGATGGAGTTGTCTGTGTACATTCGTAGGGTGGTGGGATGAGCTAGTGTATATATTCATAATGATACAAACAAAATCGAACGTGTAATCGAACTCGTGTCCAAGTCATGCTCACTCGATCAATCAGACAGTTTCCTCCTCTTTCTCCCCAGCACAAACCCGTCCTTCTTCCTCCCGTACCTTCTTCGCCAACCCCTTCGCTATCCTCTTCTCCCTCCTCCTTTTCCTATCCCAATCCCTCTTCTCCTCAGCAGCCAACGCCTTCTCCTCCTCAACCACCTCCTTCAGCTTTGAACTCCACCACAGATTCTTCGCCTTCTCCGCCCTCACTTGAGTCCATAGTCCTTCCACTATCCCTCGTACACCCCAATCCCACTTGACCTTCTTGATCAAAGCTTCCCTATGCCGATCCAGCCGCGCTATAATTTTCTTCCCAACAAACTTCACAGTATTGTCACCCTTCCCCCTGCTGTTCCCTCCACCCACAACCTTCCCAGCCCCGATCTCGTGCCGCGCAACCACAACATTCTCCTCCGCCACCACAACGCCCTCCTCAGCTGCAGCATCCCTCACAATCCCATCCCAAATATCCTCGTCCTGCGCAAGCCGCATACCATATTGTTCAAAGTAATTTATATTGTCTGTGCGCAACTGGCGGTGCTTGATCCGTTTGTTCAGGTAGGCGGACAGTGCGTGCGGAATGGGTTTCTGGGTGCGCAGGAAGGGAATCCCGTTTGCTTCGACCCAGGTGGGGATGCGCCGGCGTGTGTTGGGCGGGGCGGAGAAGGAGGTGAGGGGGTGTGGGCGGAGGAGGATTGTGGGTGTGTTGGTACTGGTGTTGGAGGTGGTGGGTGGAGGGGTGGTTGGAGGGAGGGTTGAGGGTGGGATGGGTTGGTGTGGTGCTACTATTGACGTTTGCGCGCTTGACGGCGGAGAGGTTGAAGTGGGGCGCTTCGTCTTCTTCTTCAAGTGTGCAGGTATCCTTTCGAGGAGTCTCTGGAGCTGGCTGGTGCCTTTAGAGCCAGCATTGTTGCATTTAATGAAGAGATGAAGTGCCTGGAAATGATAGCTTTAGTCCCAAAATTAATCAGACCAATACGAAGCCATAAGAACTAACCTCGTAGCCAGCTTCAAAGGCCTCTTTCACGCTCTTCACGCCTACTATGGCTCGATTGTCTCGGAATTTGTTGCGCACGACATTGCGCAATGAGGCTTGAGTGTGTGAAGCTTCAACTGTACGGCATTGTTGCAGAAGCGCTCGGTATAGACTGAGTGCTGCTGTTTTGTCTATGCTGCGGAAAGGAAGGAACAATCGGGGCATTCATGGGGTCACTTCATGTGTGCTTGTGTATGCAGATTAAGAAGCAGAAAACCTGAAACTTGTCATGGGTAGTCAATGGGCACGTGACACTTTTCAATGAATAGCATGATGAAGCGTTCATGTTGATACGATCGCTTCTGAAATGATGTTGGCATGATGTTGATTTGCGTTGCGCATGGGATCGTTATCGTATAATGTGTCCTTCTTCTCTTACATCCTGACCGACGAGGCCTTCACGTCTCCGCCATAAGGCCGCTCGAATATGAAGACTCGACTGAACATCCCCCTCGTCGTCCTCTCTATATCCGCACTTCGTCGTGTCTGTCTCCTTATGGCAAAGCGGCTCCAGACGTGTCCACCATCCACGCCAGTCTTTATTGATATTCTCATGATTTTGATGCATCCAGATCTGTGTGTTCTTCTTCAAGTGAAAGTAGACCCCTCTGGAGGCTGCGGTAGTTTTTTGTTCTGTGGTGATGCCATTGATCTATAACAAGTCAGTCATCATCAGTCTGTCGCGCGCAGGAGTGAGGCTACCTACCGGCGTAGCTCAATGAGAATAGTCTCCATGGTGAAATCACGCTTCCACTGGATGAGACATGGCAGGCGCCCCGGGTCGACCTAACGATGTGGATCAGAATATAGTTTCCTCGTGATATATAAAATCTTCTTACTTTTCCGCTCCTGGGATCTACGCAAGGGAGATTGATACGAGAGAGGAAGGTGACCTCTGGTGGTACGTCTGGGTAGTTTGGGCCGCAATGTATTTGTAAGCTGTAGATGCGATTTTCGTGCACGCTCTATAACACTCGTCAACGCCATGTTGCTGCTTGAACATTGTATAACGCACGTGAGGAGGTCCCAGGATTGTACCGTTCCAATTAGACATGAGCAGATCATCTCCTTCTTCCAGGCCATAAGAGCATGCCTCTACAACGTTATGTCAGACATTGACAATCTTCAGATTCAAGAGACCAGGAACCTACCTGCACCAAGGCCTTTCTCGCCTTTCTCTAGCTCTTCCAGCAAGCGAAAGTTTCTCGGAACCTTTGCAGACATTGTTATGTGGATGTGAAGCGGTGAACTAGCCTGTTGTGCCTTGAGGGTTGGGGAGACCGAAGCAGATAGCGGTCGAATTGGTTTTACGATGTTGTTGTTGTTGCCCTCTGCTAGGCCATCGATGTGTGATGTCATACAGCAAAAGGACTTGGCGTGGTCCGTGCCCAATGTGTTTCAGCCCCTTTCGGGAATGTGTGAGACGTGTTTCGTCTTCGCTCCTGCCAAGGACGTGCTGTATTTAGCGGCAGGAGTGCCTGGCCGATGAAGATCTCTTTCAATGGCAACATAAGATGACTGCTCAAATATTGAGCACTGAGCTCAATAATATCATATCAGAATCCAAGAGGAAGAATAATGACCTTCGTAATGTGAGCATTATTACCAGTTCCAGTTGCGCTCGAGTAGTGCTGATGTTATTATAAGGCTGCGGAAAAGTCACTGCAAGATTTGAAGTCATTGACGGTAACATCAGAAGCCCAACTTTCAGCAGGTCATTTTTACCCTTCTCAATCCTTACTATTTAGCTGATCATTATAGATCTGAGACGAAGACCTCACTTTGCTTCTCCCTTTGTGTTGGCTGCGAGATCTGGTAATAGCAAGTTCGCTCTCCATGCTGTTACGTCGTTTCAACGACTGGTGGCTATCCGAGGTCTACCAAATGAACGACTCAAGGAGGTGCTCGAAAGTCTGCAAGACAGTTGCAAAACAGGTTGGAAACACGAATCTTACACCGCCCTTTCCCATGCTAACAAACGTTCAGGTCTAGATGTACAGCTCAAAATCCTCCAATGCCTGACCCAACTACTTCAGCTTTATGGTGATGTCCTTGAGGGAGACTTACAATCCCTCGTCCTGCAAATATGCTCAACCTTGCAGCAGATCAAGTCAGCAGCCATCAGTAGTACGGCTTCTGCCACTTTCCAGCAGATTGTGACTCTGCTCTTTGAAAAAGTCGAAAAGGAAGATAGTAAGACGTTTACCTTTATCCATTGAACAGTATCAGCTAAACCGTCTAGGCAGGGCCGAAGAGGTGCCAGCTATCGTTGAGCTGCGACTGGACGGAGCGCCGAGCTTTGTGCGACCTGCTGCCTATGATGCCTACAGGGTGAGCTGTCTAGTCCTTTCGACGTTAGACGTTCTAATATCTATTAGGTCATTCAAGATATCTGCTTCTTGATCGAAGGCCAGAAACCTAGGTTTGTTCTGAATGCTTCGCTCAATCAAGCTTTTGGGCTCAGTCTTGTTGAAGCCCTCTTGAATAACCACGGAGAGCTCTTTGCTACACATCCTGAGCTAGCTCATGTCCTGCAAGCCCAGCTCATGCCTCTCGTCACACGTATTCTCTCTGATCGTCTAGGATTTCCTATAGCAGTCAGGGTCTATAGGATATTTTGTATTCTGCTTCGTGAACACATCGATACCATCTCCGTCGAATGCGAGATTCCGCTTAGTCTTCTACATCATTCCCTCGACTCCGATAACACAACTCCTTGGAAACGCGCGCTCACAATGGAAGTCTACCGTGTGATATACTCCACGCCAAGTTTGGCTCTACGTTTATACACTATGCTTGACGAGCAACCTGGTCGAGGTAACGTAATACAGGATAGTCTGGGCACCTTTGTGCGATTAACATCAGAAAAGCCTTCCTTGATCGGCGTGGGTCAACAATCAACATTTCCAAGTGGTGCAACATCTAGAGCTTCTGCGGATCGTGCACTTCTTGATGCCAGTAGTGTGGCAGGCATCATCACTACTGGAGAGCTTGCGGTCCCAGAAACCGCCGCACCTGGTATTAGTTCTCAATGGAGCACTCTGAAGACACCTTGTTTGGACTACCTCGACAAAGCTGACCCTCCAACCATACCAGAGACTTACCCCTATAGCTTGGTCCTCGCCTGCCTGAATGGCTTATCAGAGAACATGGCTAGAATTGTTCTGCCGTTATTGGCTAATGGTCCAAATGAACATCAAGAACCCAGGCCCGAGCCAGAAACAGTCAGCCACGAAGACGATGGCAGCGAGCACGTTCCGAAACACCCAGTCACATTGGTGGAAGGTGGTCATAAAGACAGCAGGATAACACAACAAGATGTGCACCCTTCTGTACGCACAGTCGGTCACCTTCTGGACTCTTGCTGGCCAGCAATTCTTGCAGCTTCGTCGACATTCCTCTATGCAGCTTTGGATGGGGATTTTCATCGACAGCTTATCAGATCTTTTCAACGCTTCACACAAGTCGCCGGGTTGTTGAGACTGTCCACACCACGAGATGCCTTTTTGACCACTCTTGCAAAGGCTGCAGTACCTGCCAATGTAGCCAAAACAGATTATTCATCTTCCACTGGTGCATTAATGAGCCCGAGAATTGGCTCAAATCCTGGTGCTTTCGCTAGTGTCGAAAGCTTCTTGTCACAGATTTCTGCTGAATCTCCGGCTACCAACAAGCAGCACTACTTTGAGACTACGCTGCCAACTTTGAGTCAGAGGAACCTCATGTGCTTGCGTGCGCTTATCAATCTTGGAATCGCTCTTGGTGCTATGCTCGAGTCGTCCTGGGACATAATTCTACAAAACTTGCAACGGGCTGATCGTATACTCGCCCAGAGCATGAGCACTACAGGAGCTCGGGACGCTCGCCAGTCGTCGGATTCTGGTATGGGACAAACCTCATTGGGTTCTGAGATTACGGCTCTTGAAGCTTCAATAGATCGGTTGTTTCAATCCACTGTTGGCTATTCCGAACAGAGTTTCTCCGTCTTCCTTGCTGCACTATGTAGTCTTCTGCCTTCGGAAAGACTATCCGAGACAACACCACCTGGCACACCTACCAGAGCTCGAAAAGGTATTCACATCAATACTCAGAACCCCAACTTTTCGCCGCGTAGCATCCAGTTCACAATTGCGAAACTTGGAGATATTGCACGTATCAACAGTTATAGATTGGCGCAGGAGACTGAAAATAGCGCATGGCATACCATAATGGACAATCTCTTACGCTTGTCCACTTCTAATGAAAATGAACATACCTCGAGGCTGATGGCTGCCGATGTTCTGGGGTCGATAGTTGTCGGAGTAGTTGTAGCGGTGAACGACGAGGACGATGTGGTCCGTAGCGCTGTTCAAACACGCGCTCTGAATTGTCTCAAACTACAAATAGCACAGATGTATGAGCTGCTCAAAGCAGTTGATATCCAGCCGGGTGGTCCAGATCTCGATATCCATCGCTCGTCACTCGAGGCACTGCGAGCCATACTGGAGCAGTGCGGACAATCCCTCATCTCGGGCTGGAGATCAATCTTCTCGGTAATCAAGAGCTCTTTCAAGGATGATGATCATATTTCACACAATGCCGTGAGCGATCATGTATCTGCACGAGTCTCCTCTAAGCCCGTCTCGGCCAAAATTGCACGAGCTGCATTTGCTTCTCTTCAGCTCATCTGCTCAGACTTTCTGCCAGCACTCAAGAAGTCACGAGTGGTTGATTTGGTTGAGATAATGTCTAGCTTCTGCTCAGAGTATATTGATCTGAACATATCACTGACGGTCAGTACAAGAATCGCCCAACAAACTGCGATGCTAATGCTCTTTCCTAGACTATCACACTCTTCTGGGAAGTTTCAGATTTTCTGCGCGTTGACATGAAAGATCAAGACGCAAGCAATGTTACAGCAGAAGCTGCAGATCAGATTGAGGTACAATCAATGAAAGACGCAGAAGCCGGTTCTTTTACAGCTACCTGGTTAATCCTCTTATGTCGTCTAGCGGCTGTCACCGGCGATGAGCGACAAGAAATCAGAAGTGGCGCTGTCCAATCGATCTTCAGAATTCTAGATGCTTGTGGCGACTCGTTATCACCCAGGCTTTGGGAACTATGCTTCCATGGCGCCTTGCTTGAGATGTTGCAAGTAAATTCTCGCGCACATCGATTAGCTCGAGAGCGAAATCCCTCTCAGGCAGAACTATCAGCCTTGGGCAGCACATCAGGAGTTATCTTGGCTGGCCTCGCTACTACAATATCACGAAATATCACCATAATCCGCGAGATGGCTGGCTTCGAGGCAATATGGATAAAATTGCATATCCGTCTTGCTGATTTGCTCACGATGGGTTCCACAGATCTGGACGAGTCGCTCTTCAGGTCATTTGCGACTTTCTTGTCTGGTGTAAATGATGAGAGCATGCTTACAGGGTCGTCCTTAGCTGTCACCTTTGACCTCTGGGTCAATAACGTCCCGATCAGACCGACCGCTGGAGGCAACGAGAAAGCAATCATCGCCTATCTGGATGCTTTGAGAGAGTTGCACAGGCTTACATCTTCAGGACTCTCAACCGCGCTTGTGAAACGCATAATACCGAATCTCCAAAAGTGTGCAATAGAACTAGTCCCTGGAGCATACTCAACAGATGTGGACAACATGATTGAAGCTCAAATACAAATCTTAACGTGTCTGGGCATGCTCGATATCGGACTACCTGAGCTGACTTCCGCCTTCCTAATGACTGTCTCGGATCTTATCACACTTCCATACAAGCATAGCATTCGGGATGGAAACAAGAGACTAACATATGTTGCAATGTCAAAAGCTTCCATGACTTTGCTCGAGAAGACCATTACAAGATATATAGAACAAGAGGCAATATTTGCTAGTGGGGCGGTCACCGAAGGCCTTGAAGCTCTGGTCCGGTGCATCAAACTCAAATACACATGGAGGCAACAAGGCAAAGCACCATATTCATGGGCGATGGCCACATCCACAGCCTTCAATCTCTTCGAAGGAGTACTATCAGCTTCTCAGGGGTACACTCTCGACCCAGATATCATGGAAAAGCTGTGGAGTTGCGCTGTTGACATTGTCATTGCAATCGCCGCAGCAGATCTCAGCAGTCCAATGGACAACAAGCAGCTCCTAGAGGAGGAGACTTTTGACCTTGCAGCTCTACAACCTACACTACAATACCTCACAGCACAAAAAGGCAACGCATCAGGTATCTCAAGCACTCAGACAAGTGGTTGGCTCGGCTGCGCATCACTATCTGAAGGAACACGCCAAAAACTGATGGCATCCCTTGCGCGGACCTCCTTGATGCACGAGCCAGCTTTAGCAATACCAATGTCGGAAGGTAGTGACAGCGCCTCATCACCACGCCCTCTTTCTCTCGTCCCAAACATCAGATCAGGTCGAACGTACAACCCTTCATTCAGTCCTCGTTTGCGCATGTGCTACTTCTGCCTCGACGAACTGGTGGGTATAGTCAGCCGCACTTTGATCGACGACTCCAGTGAAGCGTCAGCGCGTTCCCACACTCTCGCGCGTACAGCTTTTCCCTATCTCGTTCTTCGCCTGGCTATTCCAATGCAACGTTATATTGCTGATCAGCCACTACGAGGACGTATGCCGACGCCACAGAGCCAGCGACTCGAGTTGCTGTATGTTTTACGGAAAGCAAGGGAGATGTATTGCACCATTGGTGTCGATTGGGAAGTGGTAGACATCGAGACCACTGCGAATGTAGGCGCAACAGACAGGCAAATGCGGATCGTAGGCAACGTCAATCAAGAGAAGCGGCATCTGGAATGGTTAGTGCCCTTGGTCAGCAGATTGGGACGGTTAGCGAGGCATGATCGCGATATCGCTGATGCTTGTGCTGGTGTCATGGAGGCTGCTATGATGGGTTAGGTGAATGGATGCTGGTGAAGCAAATTTACATCATCGTATAAGCTCAATGTACCAGGCGTAACAGTGGCGCTTGCGGCAATGGATATGTTTGCCTGTTCGTCGTAATTATGTTCATAAATATAAGCTGATTACTGGAATCATGACATCTACCGCTCTTTTATCCTCATTCCTTGTATCCTGCTTGCTGTGCGAATCGACCTGGAGCTGAAGCTACATCCGTGAATGTCGCTCGTTCTGCGCACCGAATGCGGTCCTGCGATCGTGTGGGATTCTGTTCGAGTCTGCATTTTTGCTTCATCGATCTTCTCAACCCCATCGGGTGCTATGTATCACGCACTCAATATCTTATGAGCAATGATCTGTTAACACGTCTGCGTCCTAGACACTGAGTATCTCGGAACGGGTTGTAGCAGCCCAATTTGTTGATGATTGTGGTGAAAGTCCTATACCTCAAGCAGTCATGCTGAAGTGCACGAGGTAGTTGTTCTCCTGTCTGTTTCCAATTCTCGTCTACCACCTCATCTACCTCCTGGGCCCACTCGGCGCCAGTCCAGGCGCGCTTGTAAACCTTTCGTCTCTCTCCGTCTTAAACAACACCTGCATCCAAAATTCCTTCTGATCCTCATCAAACCAAGTCCAGAACCTTCCTTCCCTCCGATCCACCTCCCTCGCTTGCAACTTAAACGCACACGTCTCATACGGCTCCGCCGCAACCAGCAAATACTGAAACGCCTTATCCGGCGGATCCTCAACCTTCTGCTCAAACGCACTCATAAACCTCACTCGTGGCTGCATCCCCGCTGCCATCTCCGGATACAGCAACTGGAAGAACAGCCCATTCTGCCTTGTCAGCGGATCCCGAATCTTCGTAATCTTGTACCCTGGCCTTCCAATCTTGACAAAATTCTTGCGCACAGCCACGCCTGGCGCCAACAACCCAGCGCCTTCTTTGTTCTTGCCCTCCTTTTCCTCGCGTGCCGCGCGTCGTGCGAGATTAGTTTGGTGCTTGCGGCCTTGGGTGTGGGCGAGGTAGGAGCCGTCGTTTTGGTGCACGGTTAGGCAGAGACGGCATTCGAAGGAGCCGACGTGGTTTTTGAAAAAGTACGGGTCTTTGTCTAGATCGATGGTTTCGAGGGCGAGTTTGCGGAGACGTTCGCGTCGGTCGGCGTTGGTGGCGGAGGAGGAAGCGACGCCGCCGCCGCCGAACTTGGAGCCGGCGCGGTTTTGGTAGTCCATTGTGAGAAGTGTGTGGTCAGGAGTGACTGGCTGGCAGCCGGGGCAGAGAGGTTGGAGGACGTGTGCTTAGGGCGCAGTTTTGTCCGGAAGAGATTCGTGGCTGCTGTGATAACAATTGATCCTGTGTGTGTCACTGTGGTGTGATGTGTTATTGTCTTCTAAGTAACAGAAGAAGAAGACAGTGACTCCAAGAAGTCTTTGGTCACGTGAATTACATACCCTGCCTATGTCTTGGCACATTCGTTTCTGATTACACATGTCGTTTCTTCCTCGAGCTTTACACTGCTTTTCTTACTTCTTGTCTCACATCAATGTCATTTCACACTGGCCAGCGATTGTCCTATGCGAACGAGCGCTGCACTGTTCGATACGTGGGTGAAGTGGCAAAAACGACAGGTCAATGGCTTGGCGTAGAATGGGACGATCCATCTCGAGGGAAGCATTCTGGTGAACATAATGGTGTAAAATATTTCGAATGTAAGGCCATGTAATGCGTTCGTAGTTCTTCTGTTTTGCTCACCCTCATCTTGAGTGATGTTTTGTGCTGATAGTAGAAAAGGCCGCAATAATCATCCAACAGCAGGCTCATTCGTAAGGCCAAATCGCCCACATGATAAAACTGTCAGTGTGGTAGAAGCTGTCCGTCAGAAGTATGCTGCGAATGTATCAGCGATCCCTGCCACTTCGATTCGAATAAGTGGTAAAGAGGTCGAAGAGGTTGGCTTTGAGAAGATCCAGAAGCAGATCTCCGAGCTCAAGGACTTGCGTATTGTTGTTCTTGACGGACTTTGCATCTCTGGGCGCATCACGGAGGACAGTGGCGCGTCAGGAGAAGGTAGTTTGGCTGCGATATGCCCAAATATACGCGAACTCGACTTGAGCCGAAGTCTGTTTGAAGACATCAATGAGGTAATGACCTTAATAGGCGGCTTGGGGCATCTGGAGAGTCTCAAGGTCGATGGGAATAGGTTCTCGAATTTCACTAGCATGAACACTCGGATGATGTCTGTACCGCCATACTCACGGCTGGCTTCTCTAAGCTTAGACGACACGCTCATTAGCTGGAAAGAGGTAAGTCTATCGGACAGGCAGGGAAACATGCAATCAGTACTAACTAATGCAGGTCGAAGAGGTATGCTTCGACTTTCCGACACTCTCCTCCTTGTCACTAGGTGGAAACCAACTCGAATATACCTCACCTCCTCCCCTCATGCCAACGACTATCAAGCAGCTGAATCTAGAGCGAAATCGATTTGAATCTCTAGCAGATATATCTATGCTAGCTGCGTCTCATCCGAACCTCGAACAGCTGATACTGAAGCACAACAGCATAAGCTCTACCATATCAGACGCGACGAAGAATGTAAACACCTTCTCGCGTGCTCTTGTCGAAGTCGACCTAGCATTCAACAACGTGAATCAATGGTCTTTGGTCGATGATCTGACTAATATGTTTCCTGGTCTCAAGTCACTGCGGCTAGCACATAATCCACTATACAGCTCTGAAGATGCTTTCATCTTGACTGTAGCGAGACTGGGTCAGCTAGCCACGCTGAACTACAGCACGATCACCGAAAAAGAAAGACTCAATGCAGAAACATTCTACCTTTCACAAATAGCACGCGAGCTTTCATCTGCCGTAGCCACTGCTCGCAAAGACACCCTTCAACGACATCCAAGATATGATGCGCTTTGCAAGACATATGGCGAGCCTACGATCGATGACAGAATAGCAGGAAAAGACACTTTAGCAGCAGGTTTGGCACTATGCCATTTTCTGGTATCGGATGCTGTGAGACAGAAGACTTTGGCGCCTGACAAGGTGGTAGATACTGTGGAACTGGAGCTGCCAAAGAGTTTCACGATTTACACTGTTCAAAGCATGATAGGAAAAGCTATTAGATTTGAACGACCTATGCAGCTTAGGCTATTCTTGAATGAGGATTCAACTGAACTAACGCCCAAGACAAGGGTCCTGGAGACCTGGCTTGAAGAGAACGAAGCAACGATCAGAGTCGAGTTGTCGACCTAATTTGAGCTCGATGATCAGGCTTGTGATGACTTGAGCCATGCATGTCAGTCAAAATATCTTATTGCTATTGTAATGGCCAACTCGGGACAGTGCCTGAGCTGATCACCTAGACCTTTCTCGAAAGCCGCATCAGATAACTCGCAGTATGTGCAGGCCTCGTGAAGAGCATCTGTTATTTCCAGACGAAGCTCCTTGATTTCGATTTCACTAGCATAGACTTCCTTGATGGCAAACCAGGCCTGACGATTGAAGAAGTCCAGTTTCAACTGCTCGACCAACATTCGACGGAAATGTGGCGTAATGCAAAGCTGGAGGCCAGGGAGGCTATATTTGTCGCAAACTTCCCATAACTTGACCAGGTCGTGCAGTCCTGGCGTGATAGTGTTTAGAGATTCCTTGGACGTGGTCGTTTTGAAGGGGTTGGTCGGACGAAGCATTTCTTCGAGCCTATATCCGTACAGCCATTTGAGCATCATAATTGTCGCCATCGGATCATCCTCGGGGAGATTAATGACGTTTGATTGTCCTTCCTAAGTGAGCCTTGGATCAGTATCAAAGAAGGAGGAAGGAGAGGCCGTAGACATTACTTTGAATCCAGAGGTAAAGGCTGCTCGAAAGAATTCGCATTGTGACAAGATGAGCTTGTGCACTTTGAGAACCCCTCCGCCCGAAAAACAAATCTCAGCATCAATGTCGCGCGAATTCTGCCATAAGCTGAGGTCGTCAGTAAGAGCGTCGAACAAGTAACATCGTGATCACTCACTTTCTGACACAATCTAGTGCCGGGCTAGTATCGGTTGCTGCTGCGCTGTGTTCGACTTCAGCCTTATTAGTTCCTGGCTCTTCCGCACACTGAGGTGGAGGTCGAGGTGCGGAATATCGGGTTCTGAGTAATGTTCTCGGCATGCTGACCACTGGCGAGTGTGGTATACGTTGACTGATCTGACTGCGTCTACGATTGTAGAGTCGTTATTGTGGAACGAATGTTGTCCAATAAGACGGGGCTGAAGAGACTATAAGTGAAAGATGCTCTCCGCTGACTCAGCACCAAAGTGAATAAGGACAACGAGCTCACGGCGAATGGTTCAAGCGGTGTAGAGCCAGTTTCACCTGTCGCGGTTCAGATCTGAACCCCATGGGTGAAACCACTCTCGTGCTTCGCTCAAGTCTACGTCGTCGCGCGAAGCGCTAGGGTAGATTACTTGCCAGTGAGTCTTGCTTTCCAAAGCCATGGCCAATCTCGCAGCTGATGTGGTCAAGCTCGAAGTGGTGCTTGGGCAGTCGCGTTGAGTCGAAGATCTATCTACACAAGGATGATTATACTTCCTCGAACGCGGTCAATCGAGTAAGGTACTTTGCCAGCCGACAAACGAACGAACTTGTTATGGTTGGTTGTCATTGTGAGGTGCTCTGATCACGTGACTTTACGCAATAGGTTCCTCAATTAGGCAGGTCCAACCAATTTCGACCACACTTTCATCTTCTTGCCATTCTTTTGTAAACATCAAATCCTTCGATGATACACAAACTTGCTTCCTTGCAGCGCTTTCCCTTGGCTAGTGCTTGTAAGCTCGAAACTTGGGCGGAGGTGTATCTCGCCAATAGCCAATGCGATAGCGTATCCCAAGGGTTGCCATTCTACCGGACTTCCAAGAGCCTCCAAGACTACCAAGATGATGTCCAAGACAATACCAAGGAAGTTTTACGTGATTGTTTCTCTCTTAACTCTTGCTCGTAATCCCTCATTTCCCTACCTTACTCCTCCACCAGCTGTTGCCAATGCGATAGACGAGGACGTACTACCTACTTGGCTTCGCACCGAACCCAGGTATCCTCGTCATGGCACAGATAAGGCCCTCGATTTCTTCTTTGTCATGCCATGCCAACCCCAAGCACAGCCCCATGACTTTCCAGTGGGGGCTTACTATATGACCTCGCGTGCTCCTACTGTTAGCGGTTGTGGTTTTTGCTTCCTCGCGTGCTCCTACTGTTAGCGGTCGCACTCTTTCGCTCTCATACCTAATCAAAACAGCCTGCGGCTAACGTCGTCTCCTTACACGCTTTCCACTTTCAGCTATGGCGGCTTCAATGGCGTCTAGCAAGGATCCTTCCATGCAAATGCATAACATGGAGAAGGACAACAAAGGAGCCTTTGAGACGCCTTTCCAAACCACTTCCGACGAGGACCGAGGTGTCATTATCAACGACTACCACTCGCATGCATCCAAGCTCAGCTTCTGGACTCGTCTCGGTGTCACGCCGGAATCATTCAAAAAGCGTACACTGGCTGACAAGCACAACCAACTGAATCAGACACTAAAAGGCAGACATTTGAACATGATTGCTATCGGTGGCAGTATTGGAGCTGGTCTGTTCGTTGGTTCTGGTTCTGCACTGAGGAGAGGTGGACCGGCTGCGCTCCTTATTTGCTTTGGTATTATTGGTATTGTATGTACAATGCCTATAAGTGAAGTCGGGACGAATCATGCAAACTAACTCGTCGCAGATGATGTTCAACGTTGTCTATGCTCTTGGTGAATTAGCTATCATGTATGTATAAAGTTAAGCACTACCATTCTTCTAGCACTAACCATATCCAGGTTCCCCATCTCTGGCGGTTTCTACACATATTCTTCTCGGTTCATCGACAGATCCTGGGGTTTTGCTATGGGTTGGAACTACGTACTTGTAAGTCTTCAGAATCGTGATGAATAGCCTCGTGATCAAGCGCTAACTTGTTCTCTTAGCAATGGGCAGTCGTATTACCACTCGAACTCGTCGTCGCTGGTCTCACAGTCGCATACTGGGGTCTGGAAATCAATGTTGGCATTTGGATAACGGTTTTCTTGTTGGTCATCATCATCATCAGTATCTTCGGCGTACTTGGCTACGCTGAAGAAGAGTTTGTCGTTTCCATATTGAAACTGATTACTATTATCATCTTCATGATAATGGGTGTCATCTTTGCTTGTGGTGGAGGACCATCAAATGGTCAATACGGTGAATACTGGGGCGCCCGGTTGTGGTACAACCCAGGTGCTTTCGCCGACGGGTTCTATGGTGTCTGCTCCGTCTTTGTTACAGCAGCTTTTGCATTCTCTGGTACTGAGCTTGTGGGTTTGGCTGCTGCGGAAAGTGAGAATCCCCAGAAGGCTTTACCATCTGCAATCAAGCAAGTCTTCTGGCGTATTACTCTGTAAGTTGCTGCAGATAATATTGGTCAGTTAGCATCATACTGACGTGTGTGAATAGCTTCTTCATGGGCTCCCTCTTCTTCGTCGGTCTTCTCGTAGCATACGATGATCCCCGCCTCCTCGGCTCCGGCTCCCTCATCGATGTCAGTACTTCACCCTTCGTTATTGCCGCCAACAACGCTGGAATCCCGGCTTTCGGCTCATTCGTCAACGTCGTCATTCTCCTCTCCGTATTCTCCATTGGCCTCAGTGGTGTATACGGTGGCTCCCGAACTCTGTGTGCATTGGCAGAACAGGGGTATGCTCCTAAGATGTTTGCGTACATTGATCGTGCTGGACGCCCATTACCTGCAACTATTGCAATCATTGCTTGCGGACCATTGGCTTATGTTTCGCTTGCCTCATCTGGCGCCACTGTATTTGACTGGCTTTTGGCGCTTAGTGGTCTGGCTGGTAAGTCGTGTAATGGCTCAAGGGTCAAGTGCATAGTAGACGCTAACACATTCTCCAAATAGCATTGTTTACATGGGGTTCCATCTGCTTGGCTCACATTCGCTTCCGCGCAGCGTGGAAATACCACGGTCACACCGTAGACGAGATTCCTTTCAAGGCCATCTTCGGCGTTTATGGGTCATGGATCGGCTTGACTCTCATCGTGCTTGTTTTGATTGCTCAGGTACGTTGTGACTCCCAAGTCAAGCAATTCATATACTAACCATAGTTAATAGTTCTACACGGCCATCAAGCCATTGGATGCCGAGGCATTCTTTATCTCGTATCTTGCTTTGCCTGTCGTCATCTTCTTTTACATTATTGGCTATATCTGGAAGCGTGGCAAGTGGATGAGCATTAAGGATATCGATGTCGACTCAGGACGGAGGGAAATTGATTGGGATGCTTATAATGAGGAGGCGGCAAAGTTGGCAAATGGACCTGCGTGGAAGAGGATTCTGCATATCGTGTTTTAGGTGTGTATTTAGGAGAGTGGGGGGAAAGGTGTTTGGACAGTCGATGAGATTGGTGAGCGCATTAGTTGTAAGATGATGCTTGGAATATGTTACCACATTCAATGAATGATTCGAACGTCTCGAGCGGCACGTCTTTCAGGCCATCCGTACGTCAGTCGTTACTCAGACACTCCATGCTTTGGATGAGAAGCATGTTAGAGCAAGATCGAAACACTACCATCGTGGTGCGTTTTGGACCGCAAGCTAAAACATGGATTTCATCAGGGGACTCCTCTGATTCTGAATGCTTCGTAGGACGTCAATAAGTCATACGGTATACATCACATCCCTTCTCCCTTACTAGATGTCTATATCAATCCGGTTGCATCCTAAAGACCAACATCCCAAGGTATGAACTCTCCTTGAGAACAGAGCTCAGATCATAGCTACATAATAGATTTCACATCCGTTCTTTCACAGCATATAGTTTGTCGATCCTCATGTATCCTAATAGATATTGTTAGAGATCTGGCCTGCCTTCCGACACAAGATCAGCTTTTTGTAGGTACAGTGTATGCTTCGTGTCTCTGCTGTGGCTCACGTGGAAGGCAGCACAAAGGGAAATTCTTTGCACTCGTTCTACAATGCTGCTTCTGCAAGGTGCCTCCACTAAACCAATGAGCGAAGAAGACAAAGTAAGACCGAAAAACCAGGATTACTGTGTAGAAGCAGGGCTTGAATGAGCATTGTTGACAATTAATATATTCATGAGCTGCCTGCACTACAATACAAACAAACCAACGTTCACCAAGAGTTTCCAACCTTCCTCAAAAGCACCGCCGCAACGATGTCAAATGATGAAGAGTAGCAATCAAAAATTCCGCCATAAAAGTGGCCGAAGCCAATTTATGTAGGCCTCGTCCCGCTGTGCAATGGGAAAAGAGCCTACACATCGTTAGAATAGTATGAGCTCCAACGATGACGACAAGGTAAGTATGAGAAAAAAAAGGGTCCAAAGGGAAAGGAGAAGAGGAACAAGAGCAAAACAAATTCAGACACCGAGCGCAGGTGACCAAGCTTATATAGCAGAATTGAGGGTGTCCCAATAATTGATGCTAGCCACACTTGCACCAAGCTAAACTTTCTTTAGGGGAATGCCAATTTTCGCGGCATAAAGTCCGACCTGCCTAATCGAGCAGGAGCACTCTGAGACCGCACAACAGACCACAAAATCGAATACCTCACAGCCAAAAAAAAAGCTATGTGTGTGGTGCCAACAAAAGGTAATGAACGCGCCAGGGGTCGAACCTGGAATCTCTTGATTCGTAGTCAAGCGCCTTGCTGAGAAGATGTTAGATGCTATTGAAAACCAATAGAAATAGAGTGCACTCACCCATTGGGCTGATATGAGATTAGCCTATATTTGAGCTTCAGAACTGATGTTTAACTAACCCACGCATCCTTGGATGTGGTACCCAAAATCTAATACGCTCTATAATCTCCATTCCAGAGACGCAGTGGACTTGACCTCATCGACCCCAGCATAACTCATACAACACCACGCCACATAACAGCACTTATGTTCAGACGTTTGATAGCAGGTATCCGAGCACGCTATTACTTACCCACATGCTAGACGTCCCTACTAGAGTCTTCACATGACTCGTGTAGGAGTATATAAATGTATCTTCCTCTAAACTCATCCTTCCTTCCTTCCTTTCCTCCACTACAACAACCAGCTGTTTCCCGAAAAAAAATGTATACTATGCTCATGATGGAGTGGAAAAGGAAGAGTGAAGCGTGGCAATCAAGGCGACCCTGTGGATCAGGGTGTGGAAGAAATATGGGTATCATGTATAAAGGTCGAGGCTGCTGCTCCAAGCGAAGTCGTTCTTGCCTATTCTGAGATTTCGCACACTGCACTTTGTCCGCCATGAAGTCGGTTCGACCACCAAAGCTGCAACCTCTCTCTTTCTGCTTGAGCTAGTATGGCACTGACATACTTCAACCTTTCGCAAAAGGAACTTGAATCGAAATGTCGAGAACGGCAGCTGAAAACCTCAGCTAATAACAAGGAGGAGCTTCGTCAAAGGCTGATCAACCATGATAACGCTTCAAAAGATGATCAGCATCCTGCAAAACGTCAACGATCGCAAGAGCCTGACATACGAAGTAAGCATAGAAAGATACACATCACCATCAGCGAAACTGACAGATGGATAGCTATGCTTCGTATTCCGCTACAGCCAATATCGAAAAACATAGACACCAATCTTGCGGAGACTTCAAACAAGCGCCCTGCTGGACTTTCGACGCTAGATAGCTATGTTGCTTCTGCTGTCGCCACGATTTCGCCTACCATTTCTGCCATTTCTACTCCTGGTATATCGACTACACCTTTTGTTCCTGCCACACCGGTTATACCTGTTGCTCCTGCTGTACCGGCTACACCTCTGCACCGCTGCAAGGCCACTACACCTCTGCACCGCTGCAAGGCCACAGCCCGGAACGCTGATCAAGATAACACACTCTCCACTGGACCGCGACTCTCAACACCACATGACTATACTGTGTCTTCCACTTCCGACGCTTCGGTCCCACCTACCACGCATGCTACACCCTCCTACGGCGGCCAGGCTACAGCCCATGAGACATTACCACTCTCCAAAGTCACACCAAGTAAAGCGCTGAACGCCAGGGGGTTCGGACTCTTCTCAGTCCTCGGCAGTATCGATCTGGCACAAGATAGACCTGAGGGCTTGAGCACGTTCGAATGGTGTGCTAAGCTTTACTTCGATGCCCTTTGGGAAGGTCCAAGATTACTATAAAAGTGAAGGTCCGGAGGTGATGGTCAAATGCGCAAAAGAGATGATGGATCCCTCGGTCATTCAAACCATCAACCAGGGAGTGGTGCCAGTTGGGACAGAGATGGGTGCTCTCGGCGGCCAATCAGACTCGTGGCGCAATAAGGAAGGAGGTGGTGGCTACAGTGCTACGGTTCCACCCGCCGAAGGATCCAACATCTGCACTACTTACGGTGGTTCGACGAAAGCATTCAAGAGGCGACTGCCGGAACAACATTTCAGCCAGACGTATCGGGATAAGTATCCCAACAATGAGCTGTACAAAGCCATGAGCACAGGGCGTCAGACTGTCTGGAATACCGTCTTCGAATTGACACCGCGTTCGGCTTCCACGACAAGTGGAGCACGCTGCGCCAGAAGCTTCTGGAGTTTTTTATGCTGGCACTCTTTGCTCTATACCGCGCATGCGACTTCCATCGGATCAAGCATGAGGTTCAGATTGCGCAGCTCTGGACTGGCCATTCGTTGCAGACTAGAGAGGAAATGGAGACCTTCGATTTGCATTCTGTGCAATTCACGCATCGTCCTTGCTTGACGCAAGTACTCATCAATAATGTACATGTTGTTTAGACATGTCATCTACTCTTTATGCAATCCACGCATCGTCCTCGCTTGACGCAAATACTCATCAACAATGTACATGTTGTTTCAACATGCATCGCTTCCAGGTTTGAATTGTCAAGGCATGGCAGCAACTCAAGATGATAGAGAAACACCGATATTCTAGACTGAGGAAGATTTGCTCCGTGAATATAACTCAGATATGCGCTATACTTAGTAAGGTAGTCCTTCAGGTTTAGATCAGCTTATGAGTTTCAAAAGTAGCGTGTCTTCGTCGGTTTGTGATAGATCTCGTAATTCGCTTATCCTGAGAGCAACACACTGGCGTTACGATTGTGGATGTATCGGGTCCAGATGGGGATTAAGTCTTCGAGCCATTTCCCGTGGTGAGCTTATCACGAAGGTATTTCTAGAAAGTCAAGACGCCGTACTCGAATAGAAGCGTCTCAGTCGTGGAGCGTATTCGATCGAATAACTTCTACACTGCTCACGCTCACACTTGGCATCAACCACGAGTTGTGGGTATAGGCAGCCTCTGTCAAGGTCCTGTCCTTTGGCAGAGTGAACATTGACACTGGGCTAAAGAGCGAAAGTCTGCTACTAGGCGGGGAGTCTGAGTAGAACTTTTAGGGAAAGTCATAAGCTTATTAGTGGATACTAATCATTAACAAATTCATTGCTGCCTACATCTTTCACCTGTAACACAGCAAGTCGATGGGCACTGTAACGCAAGCCTGTGAAGGCGAGATTTGCGTTTTTTAGCTGCAAACGCTATGGTGCCGCGGTGATCGTGCAATTGGTCTATGCAATACATTATATATTTTTTCAAAAATGTATGGCGTTCATCCAAGGATGCGTGGGTTAGTTGCTTCTGCTCAATAACTTCAGCACATCGGCTAATTATCAACCAGCCCAATGGGTAAGAACCACTATAACTATCGTACTACCCGGCATTATCTAATAATTCTCTAGCAAGGCGCTTGACTACGAATCAAGAGATTCCAGGTTCGACCCCTGGCGTGTTCAAACTTTTGCTTTTTTGCAGGTTCAAGTCGCCTAGCACTGCCAACCACATCTTCTGATTTTGACGTTTTGTGTGCCGAGGAAAGGGGTGAAAAGTTCTGCGCATATTACGGGGTACAGCGCAGTCTGGCCGAGCCACTTCATTACTTTTCTGGCGTGGCACAGACAGCTCTACCGGGGCGGTAGTCACTCTTATCATGCCGAGATCCAGCGCATACTTCATAATCTACTACTTGATAATGAGCATCGGTCAGTACTGTTGGAGCAGCACTCACGCCAAGGATGTGGCCTTCGAGGCAGTCTTGCTGGTGGATGTGGCACGATGTTTCCTGTTAGTGTTTGTCGTGCTGGTAGTCGAAGATGATGAACGATCTAATCCTCCGGTCAGTAGCTTCTGTTCCCTCTGGGCACGGCTCTGTGCTACGATGTCGATTTTGTCTTGCTTGATATCCGGCCTGTCGTTGTGGAAGGTTATGTTTCCGTAGCTTTTTCGGACATTGGCGAGTGCTTCGTTGACCTGGTCGTGGTAGGAGATCAACACAAACTTATATACCTTGCAGAGAGCCGGATAGTGGGTTCCTGTTTTATGTGCTGCTGTTTCTGCCTTTCCGTGGTGTCTTGTCCCAGTGTGGTTGTTGTATATTCCAGTATATTATTCACTTGTTGGCAAGAGTGAGATGTCACGTGCGTGTATTTCATGTCATGGTTTACGTCATGACGAAACTGAAACGAATCTCTAACAAGGTCGAACTGTTCATACTACTAGCCTAATACACCTTACAGTCACCACACCTTGTGACTGTGTTACGGCTGACTGATGATGAGACATTGGTCGAAGCTGTAATATCTCCTATGTCAAGACGAATCCAATTCTGCAATGTCCAATGACATCTCCAAGACACAGAAGAAGGCCACCTCGACCAGTATGCCTCTTCATACATTACACCTTCCCTCTACGCGGCATTGTTCTAACACATTACTCCTCCAGCATTCCACCTCATCGCCGGCCTAGGCTCCGGCTTCACCTCCTCTATCCTCCTCCAACCCGCCGACCTCCTCAAAACCCGCCTCCAGCAATCAGGCACAACCACGCTCCTCGCAACCCTGCGCCAAATCCGCTCCCAGCCCAATCCCATCCGCCAACTATGGCGCGGCACTCTCCCCTCCGTCATCCGCACAAGCGTCGGCAGCGCACTCTATTTCACCACCCTAAACGCTTTTCGCACATCCCTAGCGAAGCGTGATCTCGGCGTCAAGAACAGCACTAGCGCTAGCACCACCACAACACCGATCAGAGCGCGCACATCCTCATCTCTGCCTCAACTAACCTTCCTAGCCAACCTATCCTCTGGCGCCGTAGCGCGAGCATCAGTCGGCTTCATCATGATGCCCATCACAGTGATCAAGGTGCGCTACGAATCGAACTATTACGCCTACACCTCTTTGCGCTCCGCGGCAACGGACATTGCGAAACGAGAAGGAATACGAGGCTTCTTTGCTGGCTTTGGCGCTACTGCGATAAGAGATGCGCCGTATGCAGGCTTATACGTTGTATTTTACGAATGGGGCAAGAGGACTTTAAGCGCCTTTGCAACGAGCACCACAGCCATCCCTCTCCAGCTCCCAACGCGCGAGCTAGCCGCGGCAGGACCGACCCCTTCTTCCATAACCACGACAACGCCTCTTCCTCCACCCGTAGCAGCAACAATATCGCCCACGCTCTCCTCAACCATCAACTTCACCTCCGCTACGCTCGCTGCTTCCTGCTCGACCGCACTAACGAATCCGCCTGACGCAATAAAAACGCGCCTGCAATTGCAGCCTCAAAAATATAAGAATACGATACAAGCGCTCAAGTTGATGTTGGCGGAGGAAGGCGTGAGGAGTTTGTTTGATGGGCTGGCGCTGAGAATGGCGAGGAAGGCGATGAGTAGTGCGTTGGCTTGGACGGTGTATGAGGAGGTAGTGAGGAGGGCGGAGGTGAGATGGGCTGCTAATGGTGGTGGGAGGGATGTTTGAGGGATGGGAACGATTATGATGGGAGACTGTGATTGGAGGCATAAGCACGTTATTGGTTCTGAGGCACACGGTGAGCGAGGAAAGTCGCGAGCTAGGTGACATTGGTTGCTTCTTTGATCGTGATCGAAAGATGATGTGTCACTTACAAGCAGGATATGATGGAGAAAACGGTCCATTGAACAAAAACGTAGCAACGATCAAGGGCGAGCTGACGACTACAAGCACGACATTTATTAGCTCACAGATGCCGGCATTAGCTACAGGCAGCACAACCTGAAGGAGCCAGATAGCAGCTGTCGTACCAAGTAGACTCGACGCGCAAGACAGCACTCATGACACAGGCAACAATAGAAGACGACGATATGGTAACGCGCACATATATAAACCATAAAGACCCAATGCAAATTCAAATCATGTATATACAGTATACGGCCAGACTAGATATGTCAGCAATAAACCGAAGCAAAACAAAACGGATCAAAGTGATAGATTGCTGAAATCTATTTACATAATCGAAAGAGAATCTCACTCTCGTTGCGTGATCTTGAAATAAGCGCATCCTCGATGAAACCACCACATTAGCCAGCGAGCACGGCCAGAAGGCCGCAGAGAGGAGACTCAATTCCATCCATACCATACACATCAGTAACTGCCATTCACCCAAGACTACCCTCAAAGCCGCCAGAACACCATCTCCTCTCCCCTCCCTCTATTCTCCTTCACCGCCCCCGCTCAAAGCCTCCCCAGCAACTCCCTCACCCTCCCCCTAACCTCCCCTCTAAGCACCTCCTCCTTAACCCCCAACCTTCGACACTGCACCTCCACACTCCCCTCCTTCCAGCCCCTCCCAACCACCAGCACAACCGGATACCCAATCAAATCCGCATCCTTCAATTTATACCCCAACTGCCTATCCAGCCGATCATCCAACACCACGTCCAAGCTCCCCGACTTCCTTTCTTCGAAGCTGAACGCGGAGGTGGAGAGGTCGTCGAGCAGTTCTTCGGCTGCGGAAAGGAGGTTGGGGTTGGAAGGGACGATGGCGATTTCGTAGGGGGCGAGGACGCGTGGCCAGGCTAGGCCGGAGGGGGTGGAGAGGACGGAGGCGAGCGCGCCGATGAGGCGGGAGATGCCTAGGCCGTGGCAGCCCATGGAGACGGGGATGCGGTGGGCGGAGGGAGTTGGAGGTGCTGTTGTTGCTGCCGGTGATGATGTTGTTGCTGTTGTGGAAGTGGGTGAACCACCTTGCGTAGGCACTTCAACGAGGGCTTTGAGAGGAGCGCTGTAGCGTGTGCCGAGGTGGAAGGTGTGGCCGAGTTCGACGCAGCGCTGGACTTTTAGTGTGCCTGTAGGACAACGAGGGCAGCCGTTGCCTGGCTCGGGATTGTTTAGGATGAGGGGTTTGTTGGTTGTTGAGTCTGTTGTTATCAGGTTGAGGCGGAGCTTGCTGAAGTCGGCGACTAGATTGCGTGAGCGGAAGCTTTGGGTTATTGTGGCGAGGAGAGGTTCGACTCCGTCGCGAAGGGCGGAGATGCGGGAGTCGACGAGGATGTGAAGGGTTGTTTTGGAGGGGTTGTTATTGGTTTCTGCATCGTTGTTGAGTGTGTCGAAGATGCTTGATGTGTTGGTGGTGGCGCTGAGGTCGATTTCTGGTAGAGCTCGTTTCAGGCTGTTGCTATTCAGTTTCGTGACATCTACTGCTGTGCCGTCGTGGATATCAGTATTAGGCACAAGGACAAGCACGCATGCTTTTTTATCTTGTGTTACTCCTAGCCACGACACCGATTGCTGTAGAGTCAAATTGATCTCGTTAGAATCGATCCGCCGCTCCACGAGCTCTTGATTAGCAACATATGAGCATGAGTCACAACTCCAGACATTATCTTCGCCAGCTGGTGTAGCGAAGTGGAATTCGTGACTCAGATTGCCGCCCATTGCCCCGGAGTCAGCTTCGGCAACTAGATAGGGTACCTTGAGCTCGTCGAAGAAAGCGATATAAGCTGCTTTGACTTCGTCGTATGTTTTCATGGCGTCTTCTGTGCTGACGTCGAATGTGTACAGATCCTTCATCAGAAACTCTCGTGTCCTTAGCAGGCCACCTCTAGGTCGGAGCTCGTTTCTGTACTTGCGACTGATTTGATACAAACGTAATGGTAGATCTTTGTAGGAACTGATTGTGCCAGCGACGAGATTTGTGATTTCTTCTTCGTGTGTTGGTCCTAGTAAATAGCCTGTTCGTTCTGGTCCTCCTAACCTGAACATCTTCCTTGTATCAGTCTTGAACTGAACATGACAAAGTACAGACAACATACCTCAGGATTATCTCCAGTAAACCTGCCTGATTGTCGCCATAATGCTTCGCTCGTGATGGAAGACAGAGACACCTTGCTTGCATCTACTAGTTTAGCATGAGTTCCCAACTTCAGATGGATACCAGCACATACTCAATTTACTCATATGCTTATCCACCAAGGCTTCGATCTTATCCTGTACTCGAAGACCTAAAGGTAACAAATGGAAAACACCAGAATAGGCTTGCCGTAGAAAGCCAGCTCTTGTAAGGAGTGAAAGTGCTTCATCTTGCTTTGAAGTTAGAATTTTCAAGGAACGTTCAAACTTTAAAACGTACTAGAATCGCCACTGTCGGCTATACCACCTGTAGGCGTCCATATCTGGGACAATCGATGTTGCTTTTCCGCAAGCCAAATCAGCTTGCTGCTGTTATTGCATATGATTTTCCTGGGCTAACCTTGCGCGCAGAGCTCAAACATCGGATGGAAGACTTCGAATTGATATCACGCCGTCTACTCGCGAGTCGGCGAGTAGTGGAAAATGTCACGCCATGCATACGGAAGAAGAGTTAGAAGAAGGTATTGTTCTTCGAAGTATCATGTATACGGTAGATGAAATGCTTGGCGATACTTTTACGGAGCTAAACTCCGGTGGATTTGTTTCAAAAAGTTTCGAGATGTGAAGATCATCATCCACTAACATCCTCTATCAGCACTCAGTTATAATGAGGAGACAGGACAGACGACCACAGCGCCATGATGCTGCGCCGAGTAGAGGTGGGCGTGGAGGAGGACGCGGTGGTGGTGGTGGTCGAGGAGGTGGCAGAGGTGGACCTGATCGTGGAGGCAGATCAGCAAGACCTCCATACACTGCTCGGCCACCAAAGAGCAACGAGAGCTTGGTATGCCTTCCTAGCCAAGTGTAACCATCATTTCGTCCACATATGCTGACAATACCTCAGACGATGGTAGTACGACCAGACTGGCACGCCGAGTCTCTCAAGCCAATTCCCGTACCCGCAAGCACCGATTTCGTCCCTCCTACAGTCCTCGACCAGGCGCACAAGTATGCTCTGTCACTCCTGCAGGCGGAGAACGCCGCCTATACCTCCCAATCAGCAGCTTCCTCTTCGCACAACTTCATGTCAACAATCATGTCCTCTGGTACTTGGAACGACAAGGTGTCCGCCTTGACGTTGGTCGTTCAAGAGTCTCCTCTACATACCATGAAACCTCTGGAGAGTCTCATAGGGTTGGCCGCAAAGAGAACAAGATCACAGGCTTTGCTCGCGCTAGGTGCCCTTAAGGATTTATTCTGTCAGGGCGTAATATTACCATCTGATCGAAAGCTGCGTGTATTCAACAAGCAACCAGAACTCTGGGCAGCCTTTCAAGGTGTAAAGACATGGACAGACTATGAAGCGCTGCCAGGTCAGTTGACCAACAAACACCTGATGACCTGGGCATACGAAGATTGGTTGAAGAAGCAGTACTTTGAGATT
>Ga0160429_1000441_pt1 | contig 39874 bp, 40 predicted proteins | sample SolpanmetagenomR_FD_108199 | JGI IMG/M metagenome (GOLD analysis project Ga0160429, IMG submission 108199) | Solar panel surface microbial communities from Lawrence Berkeley National Laboratory, California, USA - R | ecosystem: Engineered > Built environment > Solar panel > Unclassified ... | reverse complement strand
TTGGCCAATCGTGCACTGACCAGTCGCATAGGCGGCCACTACGCGCTGGCGCAAATCATCGGAATAGGCTTGCATACTACAAGCTACGCTAAAAATCTGTATAATGACTCCGAAACTGCTCTATCACCTGGTAAGCAACCCGGCTGAAATGCGGGTTACTCCAGCCACAGCTGACGAATTCCTAGACCTGCTGCAGCGCCGCCACGCCACTCTACTGCGCGAACGCCCCGATAAGCGGCCCGGTCAGTGGAAGGAGCGTGCCAACCAGGCTGGTAATACCAACTTTGTAGAGCCAGAACTAGTGCGCGGCACCCTGCATCAGGGCTTCGCATGCTACCAGGCGTTGGAGCATCCGCTGGCGAGAGCAGCGATGATGATGTTTGTAGTAAGTGAAGTACACCCGTTCGATGATGGCAATGGACGCTTGGCGCGCATCATGGGCAACGCGGAGCTGGTGCGGGGAGCGTTCAGCCGCATTATTGTTACTACCAGCTACCGCCAGGACTACCTGCGCGCCCTGCGTCGCCTCAGCCGCCAGCGGGACCCGGGACTGTACGTGCGGATGCTCGACCGTGCCCAAGCGTTCACGGCCGGACTGCACGCTGAATCTTACCTTGAGTTGAAGACCCAACTGACCAGCATGCACGCATTTGACGAGGCCGATGAAGAACTGGTGTGGTAGCAAGCTCGCCTAGCAGCTACTCAAGTGCTTCACGGCCACCTTAGCAGGAGCAGAACAACTCGGATGTAGTCTGAGGCACTACTTACTGCCGACCGCACGCTGTTGACTTTAGTGTTCTCTTTGCAACGGACGTGGGTCTGCTATTTCACCTGGGTTGCAAAGTTTTGCTCGTTGTCGGAAATGTGGACGTAGCCGAAGATATGCTGCATGGCTCAGGAAGTATGGGTCACAAAGCTAACCGTCAAAAACTTTCAGAACCCACTTCTTGACCCGCCAAAACGCGGCTTTTCGGTTGGTGGGTAGGGTAGGAGAGGGGGGTGTCAGTATGGTGCGGTGGCTGTTGCAGAACTCCGTGTAAGGCCATGCACGCTATCAGGGAGGGTTAAATTAGCCCAGCCAACAGGTGACAACGCTGCTTTTCGGCCGTTTCTGCCTTAAGCGTTCACCTCGCTCAGGGAGCGGGCGAGTTCTGCAACAGCCACTGCGCCTTTTTGAGCTAGCCTCTCGCGACTACTGGCTTATAGAATTGAAAGCGTGCAGCAGGAATTCTATGGCGGCTGACACGCTGGACCAGCCCTCTCTCGGGTAAGAAGGGCTGCAATTTTCGGTAAGTGTTTGAATTGTATACTGATTGGTTTGATTAGCTTTTTTCAGCCGGTCAAGAAGCTTAGACCTTTGTCAGGCAATACCGAAGCGGCCGAGTCCATTCGCAACTCGTGGGTTCACCTATCCGCCAGCTTGGTATGAGGAGCTACGGTGTAGCACCGCCGCCGTCACTTATTCTAACCGGATACCCCATGGACAACATAAGCGAAAAAGCGACTGCGGGCCTCAACCGCCGCGACCTGCTGAAGACAGGCTTACTCCTGGCTGGCGGCGCGCTTTTGCCGACCAGCGTGGCAGTGGCAGGCCCAGCGGCATCGCGCTCAGCTGCTGCCAAAGACAAGGTGAGCACCCGGCGTAAGCTGGGCACCCTGGAAGTTTCCAGCATTGGCCTGGGCGTCCAGAATATGAGTCGTACCTACCAGACGACGGTCCCCAACCGGGCCGACATGCACCACATCATCCAAACTGCTTACGACCAAGGCGTCACCTTATTCGATGCGGCAGAGGCGTACGGGCCGTTTGAGGTCGAGCGCATTCTGGGGGAAGGGGTCGCGCCCTTCCGCAACAAAATCGTAATTGAGACGAAGTTCGGCTGGAACATCGACCAAAAGACGGGGCAGCGGCTTCCGGGCCTGAACAGCCGTCCCGACCATATTAAGGTCGTCGTCGATGGCATGCTGCAACGCCTGCGCACCGACCGCATCGACCTGTTGTACCAGCACCGGGTTGACCCGGCAGTGCCGATTGAAGACGTGGCTGGCACCATCAAAGACCTCATCAAGCAGGGCAAGGTGTTGCACTACGGCCTGTCCGAGCCTGGCCTGCAAACCGTGCGCCGCGCCCATGCCGTGCACCCGCTGACGGCGATTCAGAATGAGTACTCCCTGCTCTGGCGGGGACCGGAAGCGGAGGTGCTGCCTCTCTGCCAGGAGCTCGGCATCGGGTTCGTGGCGTGGAGCCCGCTGGGCGTTGGGTTTCTTACCGGGGCCATCGACGCCCAGACCCGCTTCGCCCCCGGCGACATCCGCGGCATGGAGTCGCGGTTCTCACCGGAGAACTTACCCGCCAACCTGGCCCTCGTGGAGTTGCTAAAAACCTGGGGCACCCGCAAAGGTGCCACCCCGGGCCAACTCTCGCTGGCCTGGATGCTGGCGCAAAAGCCGTGGATTGTGCCCATCCCCGGCACCACCCAGTTGGCGCACTTGCTGGAGAACAACGGGGCGGATGCCATTCGGTTTACGGCCGATGAACTGAAGCAATTCAACGCGGAGCTCGCCAGCATTCAAGTCAAAGGCGAGCGGCTGCCGCAGATGGTGCTCCAATTTTCAGGCGTTGAAGCCGCGCCCAAAGCCTAGTAATAACCCCTTCATCTGGTCCTAGCCAGGCTACCTGGCCGGACTATAGCCCCCGGTAGACCAGCCTCCTTATCCCACCCCCTAAACCTGATGAACCTTCTAACAACGTCGCTGCTGGCCTTGGGCCTGCTGGTCACCAGCCTGCAATCGTCTCATGCGCAGGCCAAGTTGCCCAACCCGGCCTCCACCGCCTTTACCAAAGAGGAACAGGAAGTGCTGGCGCTCTCGAAAACCAAATGGACCTGGATGGCCGACAAAAACGTAGCGGCATTAACTGGGCTTTTCAAAGACAACTGCGTCTTCGTGCACATGGGTGGCAGCTGGGGAAAAGACCAGGAGTTGGGTATCATCAAAGGGGGCATGATTTGGTATAAGAAAGCCGAAGTCTATTCCGCCGCCGTCAACATCTTCGGCAACACGGCCATCCTGCTCAATGACATCGACCTGGTGGCCATGGTCGGGAGTAACGAAGCTATCAATCCCTTCATGGTGACGGAAGTATACCTGAAGGAGGACGGCAAGTGGAAGCTAGGCTCCCTCACCTTCTCTCACCTGTCCCGGCCGCTTAAACTGCCTGGCGCTACCACCCCGCCGCAACACTAATCCCACGCGGCTCAGCTACCCCGGCGTGCCCTGTTAAAAGCGGGCGTGGGGGTAGCAGGCGACCACCTCACCCACCCAAGCGCACCGTGAAAAACATACTCCTAGGGTTCACCTTCCTGATTACCCACGCCGTGCAGGCGCAGCAGTCGCAATCTCTACCCACGGTTCGGACGGCCACCGGCACCTTACGCGGGGTGAGTGAAGGGGACGTGGCCAGCTTCAAGGGCATCCCGTATGCCGCCGCCCCGGTCGGGGTCAATCGGTGGAGTCCGCCTAAACCCTTCCCCGCGTGGCAGGGCGTGCGCGAGGCTAATGCGTTCGGGGCGGATTGCCCGCAGGTGGGCTGGCCACGCGGCTCCGGCCTGTCGAAGACCTCCTCCGAAGACTGCTTGTTTCTCAACGTATGGAAACCGGCGGCCGCCACGAAGAGCTCGAAATTGCCCGTTATGGTGTGGATTCACGGCGGCGGCTTTGTATTTGGCAGCGGGGGCGGACCTGATTTTACGGGCGCCTCGTTTACCAAACAAGGCGTCCTGCTGGTGTCACTGAACTACCGGCTGGGACGGCTCGGCTTCTTTGCGTTTCCGGCCCTTAGTAAGGAAAAGCCCACCGAGCCCAAGGGCAACTACGCCTATATGGACCAGATTGCGGCCTTGCGGTGGGTGCAGCAGAACATCGCCGAGTTTGGCGGCGACCCCCACAACGTGACCATTTTCGGTGAGTCCGCGGGCGGGGTTTCCGTGCAGTCCTTGCTGACCATCCCCGCGGCGAAAGGGCTGTTCCAGAAAGCCATTATCGAGTCCGGGGGCGGGCGGGATGGGGTACTCACCGGGCGGCCCCTCAACAAGGAAAATGCGGAGGTGCACTATCCCGTATCGGCGGAAGCCATGGGCGTAAACTTCGCCAAGCGTTACCACATCGAAGGAACAGATGCCGCGGCGTTGGCCAAGCTACGGGCGCTCAGCGCGGCCGAGATGGTGGATGACGGCCAGGAAACGGCCGGTCCCGGTGGTCCCCCCACCTATTCCGGCCCCATTCTCGATGGCAAACTGGTAGTAGAAACGGCCGAGAGCGCCTACCGGGCCGGCCGGACGCCCCAAGTGCCGCTAATCATCGGCTCCAACAGCGCGGAAGTACCGGCTGGCTTTGTCAATGCCACGACCAAGGAGCAGCTGCTCGGGTTGTTCGGAAACTTTAAGCCTGAAGCGACCAAGGTCTATGACCCGGATGGCAACACGGAGCTCGCCAAAATGCTCACGCTGGTCAACACCGACAAGGTGTGGGCCGAGCCCGCTCGCTTTACGGCGAAAGCCTACGCCGCCAAGGGCCAGCCGGCCTACGTGTATCTGTTCGCCTACGTCTCGCCCGCCATGCAGCAGTACATGCGGTATGGTGCGGCCCACGCGTCCGAAATCCCCTATGTATTTGGCAGCATCAGAAGCCAGAATGGCGCCCCTGTGGCCCCTAAAGACCAGGAGGTTGCCACGCTTATGAATACCTACTGGGCCAACTTCGCCAAAACCGGTAATCCGAATGGCAAGGGATTGCCCAGCTGGCCCGTCTACAATGCCACTAAGAACGAGCTCATCGAGTTTCGACCAGATGGCTCTGCCGTCGGGGAGCCCGACCCCAAGAAAGCGCGATTGGACGTCATTGAAAAAGCAGTCACGTCGGGAAGCCTCCGCTAACGCCGGCAGCGGGTACCTTAATCAAGCCAGGGCAAGGCTGCCCGTTTGGAAAAAACAAGGCAACTCAGCGTGCTAATTACTCAAGAGATGAAACAGATAGTGTATTCCTGTTTGCTGCTGCTGGCGGTGTCTAAACAGGCAGCCGCGCAAAAGGCGGGCATTTTCCCCAAAGGGGAGATAGCTACCGTTGACAACCACACCGGAACGGTGTGGCTCAGCGAATTAAGTCAGCCGGATAGTGTCTTTAGCTACAGCATCGCCACGGCCACCTTTGCCCCCGGAGCAAAACTCGACTGGCATAGTCATCCGGGTGGACAAATCCTGTTGATTACCGAAGGGGTAGGCTACTATCAGGAACGGGGCAAGCCCCGGCAAACGGTGCAGAAAGGGGCGGTCATCAAGTGTCTGCCCGGCGTCGAGCATTGGCATGGCGCGGCTCCTACCAGCACGTTTACCTACCTGGCCACGACCCCCACCCAGAAAGGAAAGACCATCTGGTTGAAAAGAGTAACCGCTGCCGAGTACCAGCGCAGTAATTAACCTGATGAATATTTTAATCCTGGGAGCAGCCGGCCAAATCGGACGGATGGCCACGGAGAGTCTACTGCACCAAACCGACGCAACCCTCCTGCTGTATGCGCGCAAAGCCTCGTCGCGCTTAAAAGCGGCGGACCCGCAGCGGGTACGTCTGGTCGACGGGGACTTTACGGATACTCAAACCCTGGCCAAGCATATGCAAGGGGTTGACGTGGTCTACATCAACGCCGCGGGCGACCTGGACGCCATGCGGGGCATTGCGGAGGCCATGCAGGCGGCGGGCGTAAAAAGAGTCATTGACGCTTCCATCCTCGGCATTTACGATGAGGTGCCCGGCGCCTTCGGGAAGTGGAATAAGCGCATGGTGGGCGCCAGCCGGATACGCCAGGTAGCGGAGGCTACCAGCATCTTCGAGAACGAGGCCTTCGACTACACGATACTGCGCCTGACCTGGCTGTATAATCAGGAAGGTAATACGAAGTATCGGCTGACGCAGAAAGGCGAACCCTTCGTGGGAGCCCAGGTCACGCGGCAGGCCGTCGCCCAATTGCTAGTGGATATCATCACGGCTACGGATAACCGCTTTGTCAAGACGAGCCTGGGGGTAAGCGAGCCGAATACCGACTGGGATAAGCCGTCCTTCTATTAACGGATACAGCGGCTGCCAGTAAACCACTCCGCATCTTGCCCCAAGCAAGTCATTTGAACGAATACAAATCGACGTACTCCGCTGACTTTCCCCCCACGTTTATCACCGTGGCCGCCAACGATGGCATCGCCAATGTGCAGACGGTGGAACGCAGGGTGGCAAGCTTAAAAGCTGCGGGCGTCGAAGTAGTGTACCAGCGCTACCTCACGGCCGGTCATGGCTTTGGGACCGGGAAAGGAAGCGATGCGAGGGCTGGATGGACGATGCCCTAGGGCTTTGGAAAAAGCACATCAGGAAGTAAAAAGCCGAAAGAGATTCGCCAGTGGCCTTGGGTAGAAGTGTTTTAATTGACGCACTCGCCCGGTATCAGCATCCCATCACTATCGCTTTCAGATGAAAAATCAAGATAATAAGCAATCGCAAAAAATGCTACTGCTCACGCGTTCCCTGACGTGCTGGCTGGTGGGTTGCGCGCTGTTAATTTCCTCGTGCTCCTTCGCGCAAAAGGACGATAGTCAAGCTCCAGTGAAAGCTTCTTTGGACCCCAGTAAAGTATTGATTGTGTATTTGTCGCGCACCAACAACACCAAGGCGGTAGCGGGTATCATTCACCAAGAGCTAGGCGGGACCCTGGTAGCCCTAGAACTAGAAAAGCCCTATCCGGCCAATTACCAAGCCACGGTGCAACAAGTAGTCCGCGAAAATGAGCAAGGCTACTTGCCGCCCCTGCGCACGAAAATTGTCAATATGACGCAGTACGATGTCGTCTTCGTGGGCTTTCCGACCTGGGGCATGCAGCTGCCGCCGCCCATGAAGAGCTTCTTGAAGCAATACGACATGAGCGGTAAAACCCTTGTCCCATTCAACACCAATGCGGGCTATGGCGTGGGCAGCAGCTTCGAAACGGTCAAGGCGCTGGCTCCCAGGAGTACCGTGCTGGAAGGGTTTTCTACATGTGGCGGCGTGGAAAGGGATGGTGTGCTTTTCGTGATGGAGGGGAATAAGGAAATGCAGGTTCAGACTGAAGTGCAAGCCTGGTTGAAAAAACTTAACCTGGTAGGCAAGAAGTAAAGAAGCGAAATCCAGAGTTGGCTGCCAGCTCTGGATTTCGCTTTTTGAACTACTGCCCCCTAGCCTATCCCTGGCCTTGGTTAAAAGTTTGGTCCACAAGTCGCATTTGGAAAGCGCCCTGTTGCTCTCGGGTAGGGCAACTACCAGTAGAGCCCCTATGGGAAGCAACTGCTCGGCCCCGTCATGCAGTACCACGTTGCCCCAACTGCGCATATCTACTGTTCTCGCACACTTACTAGTCCGAACTGCTGAAGTCCTGAGCGGCCCCTTTCCCCGCCAAGTATCTGGTTGAGTAGCACCTTTACATCCGGTTGCGCTTTTCCCGTGTTCTTGGTATGACTACTCCGGTTCCCCTCGCCGACTTATTTACGCCCGAAGACTTGTTTGCTTCGCTTGAGGTGTCTTTAACCGGCATCAACTTGCTACGCCCGGTCTATGCGCCCGACGGCTCCACCATCACGGACTTCGCCATTGCGTACCTCAACCCCGCTGGCCAGCGCATGACGGGCCTACCCGAACAGCCAGGCGGCACGTTACTGGACCGCTTTCCCCACACCATCGCCGAAGGAATATTCCAGTACTACCAGCGCGTGTTTGAAACGGGCGAGCAGCTGACTTACCACACGAACTACCAGGCCGACGGGCTGGATAATTTCTTCCAATTCAGCGCCCGGCGTAGCGGCGCGCACTTGGTGGTCAGCTTCACCGATACGAGCGACCAGGACCGGAGCGCCGTAGAACTGGCCCTGCGCGAAAGCCAGGCCGCCGCGCAGGCCGCCCGCGCCGAGGCCGAGCGGGAGCGGGCGCTGCTGCAAGCTCTGCTCACGCAGGCCCCGGTCGCCATCGGGCTCTTTCAGGGCGAGGACGTGCGCGTCACGGCCGCCAATTCGCTGATGGCCGCCATATGGGGCTACACGCCTGAGCAAGTCGTGGGCCGGCCCTTGGTCGAAGGCGTGCCGGAGTTGCGCGGCCAGGGCTTTGACGACCTGTTGCGCGAGGTATTGCGCACGCAAGTACCTGTCTCCGGCACCGAAACGCCCGCCGTCATGCGCCGCAATGGGGAGTTGAAGACCACGTACTACAACTTTGTGTATCAACCGCTCTACAATGCGGCGGGGGAGGTGTTAGGCGTGATTGACGTCGCAGTCGACGTGACCGAGCAGGTGCTGGCCCGCCAGCAGCTGGAGCAGCTCAACCAGGAACTGGAAACCCGCGTGCAGGCGCGTACCCAGGAACTCACGGAGGCCAACGCCCAACTCACCCGCACCAACGTAGAGTTAGATACGTTCGTTTACACGGCCTCGCACGACCTCAAAGCTCCGATTACCAACATCGAGAGCATTACGCTGGCTCTGCGCGATACCCTACCGGCCGACGTGCAGCAGGACGAGATGATTGCGCACCTGCTAGACCTACTCGAGCACACCACAACGCGCTTCCAGGCCACGATTAGCCAGCTCACGGACCTCACTAAGCTGCAACTGGCCCACGCCGGCCCCGCCGAGTCGGTGAACCTCGCTGCCGTGGTCGAGTCCGTCCGCCTGGACCTCGTGCCGGTCCTGACGCAGGCGAACGCGCACCTTACGGTCGAGGTCACGCCCGACCTGCTGGTTTCCTTCTCGCCAGCCAACCTGCGCTCCTCTATTTATAACCTACTCAGCAACGCCGTCAAGTACCGCGCCCTGGATAGGCCGGCGCAGGTACGACTGCGCGCTTTTCCAGCGGGGTCGCGGGTGGTGCTGGAAGTACAGGACAACGGCCTAGGGATGAGCGAGGTACAGCAGCGGCAGCTGTTTGGCTTATTCCAGCGCCTGCATACGCACGTAGAAGGTACGGGCGTTGGCCTCTACATCACCAAGCGGCTAGTCGAGAACGGGGGCGGCACAATTGCCGTGCAAAGCCACGTAGCCGTAGGCACCACCTTCACCCTCACCTTCCCCGCCTAACCTCCTTCGCTTTATGTCTCGCCTAGCCAGTGTATTGCTCGTCGATGATGACAGCACGACCAATTTTCTCAATAGGGCGCTCCTGCTGCGCATGGAGGTAGCCCAGCAAGTGCTCACGGCCGAAAATGGGGAACAGGCCTTGCGCACGCTGGGCCACACGTGCCTGGGACCCGACCGCGCCGCTTGCCCCCAACTTATCTTATTGGACATGAATATGCCGGTGCTCAACGGGCTGGGGTTTATGGAAGCCTACGCGCAGTTGCGGCTAGAACAGTTGCCCATTGTTATCGTCATGCTCACCACCTCACTGCACCCGGTGGACCAAGCACGGGCGCAGGAATTACCGATTGCAGGCTTCCTCACCAAACCGCTCACGAAAGAGAAGGTCACGGCCCTGCTGCGCGAGCATTTTGCTGCTCCGCATCCGTAGCCGCGTTGGGTATCCAGGTGAGGGGTTTTCTCTCCCCTAGGTTACTAGCTGATAGTAAGAGGGAGACCAATAGTGGCCGAAAAAGGCGGTTTTTGCGTAGCCTTTTTCGGCCAAATGCGACTTTTGGACCAAACTTTTAATCGAGGCTATTCCTTGCACGCTGGGGTAGCTAGTACCGGTCTTTATCCGATTTTAGGGTCATAGGCAGTTCCAGTGGCGTGATGCCATTCAAGGAGATTCCCCCGTGCTGAAACCGGTTGGTGGTGGGCTGATGCGACGAGATGAAGGTCGGCGCCGGGGCCGAAAGCGTATCCAGTGAAGCTACTTCCTCGGCCGAGAGCCGGATGTCCAGGGCAGCAATGTTAGCCTCCAGCTGGTCGAGCCGGCGAGCCCCGATGAGGGTGGAGGTAACGCCCGGCCGACCAACGACCCAGGCCAAGGCAACGGCGGCGGGAGTGGTCTTGTGCACTTCGGCCAGCTCGGCTAAGCGGTCGATAATGGCGTAGGCCTTTTCGCCCAGCAGCGACACGGACCCGTTGGTCTCAGCGCGGCTACCGCCGACTTGCCCCACATTGGCCCGGGTGAACTTACCGGACAACAGCCCGCCTTTCAGCGGTGACCAGGGCATGACGCCCAGCCCCAGGGCTTGAGCCATGGGAATCAGCTCAACTTCCACCGTTCGCTCCAGCAGCGAGTGCTCCACCTGCAGCCCGATAAACGGCGTCCAGTCCCGCAGCTGCGCCATGGTTTGCGCGTGGGCGACCTGCCAGGCCGGCGTATCCGACACCCCCAGGTAGCGCACTTTGCCGCTGTCCACTAGCTTGTTTAAGGCTTTCATGGTTTCCTCCACCGGCGTGTTCCAGTCCCAGTGGTGCAGCCAGTACAGGTCGATATAATCGGTTTTCAGTCGCCGCAAGGACTGCTCGCACTGCTCAATGATGGACTTGGCGCCGTTTCCGCCGCCATTCGGGTCGCCCGGGTACAGGTTGTTGCCACCCTTGGTGCCAATAACTAGCCGGTCACGCCTGGAAGATTCCCGGCCCAGCACGTCGCCGATTATTTTCTCCGAGTGCCCGTTGGTGTAAATGTTGGCGGTATCCACAAAATTGCCGCCCAGCTCCTGGTAGCGGGCCAGGATGGTTTCCGCCTCCTGGGTGGTTGTACCGACGCCCCAGTCCTCGCCAAAGGTGAAGGTGCCCAAACAAAGCGGACTCACCCGCAGGCCTGATTTACCGAGGGTTACATACGAATTTAAAGACATGGCAAGCAGATAAGGGGGATAACAAAGCCGCCCTGGCTCACGCAGTAGCCAGGGCGGTAAACGAGGGGTTCTACCGGGGTGCAAGCCCCCGAATGAAGGTTAGCGGTTGATGGCTTGTTGCGACTGCTCGGAATAGCGGGCACCCTGGATTTCCACCTGGGCCAGAGCTTCCTCGATGCGCTGCTGGTCAGCGGCCGTAAGCTGCACCTCGGCGGCCCCGATGTTTTCCTCCAAGCGGTGCAGCTTGCTGGTGCCAGGGATGGGCGCAATCCACGGCTTTTGCGCAAGCAGCCAGGCCAGCGCGATTTGGGCGGGCGTCACCTGCTTCGTGGCCGCAATGATGCCCAGCAGGTCAACTAGCGCTTGGTTGGCTTTGCGAGACTCGGGCGAGAAGCGGGGCACGGTAGTGCGGAAGTCAGTCTTGTCAAATTCGGTGTTCTGGTCAATCTTACCCGTCAGAAAGCCCTTGCCCAGGGGGCTAAACGGTACGAAGCCAATGCCCAGCTCTTCCAGCGTGGGCAGTACGCTTTGCTCCGGTTCGCGCCACCATAAGGAGTACTCACTTTGCAGGGCCGATACCGGCTGCACGGCGTGAGCCCGGCGAATCACCTCTGCCCCCGCCTCCGACAAGCCAAAGTACCTCACCTTGCCTTCCTGGATGAGGTCCCTCACGGCGCCGGCTACCTCTTCAATCGGCACGTTCGGGTCCACGCGGTGCTGATAGAATAAGTCGATATAATCGGTCTTCATGCGCTGCAGCGACTGCTCGATAACTTCCCGGATGCGCTCGGGTCGGCTATCCATGCCCAGCTGGGGCTTGCCCTCTTTGAAGCCGAATTTGGTAGCAATGACTACCTGGTCGCGCACCGGGGCCAGCGCCTGGCCGACCATCGTTTCATTGAGCTCACCGTAGGCCTCAGCCGTATCGAAGAACGTCACGCCCCGCTCGAACGCCGTGCGGATGAGGTGAACGGCCTCGTCGGTGGGCGTTACCGAGCCGAAGCCGAAGCTCAGGCCCATGCAGCCCAGGCCCAGGGCGGATACTTGCAGGCCACTCGTGCCTAATTTTCGCTTTTCCATGTGTGGGTTAGCTATTTATTGTTAATTCAGTAAGGGTAGAGTCCGGCCAATTAGTTACTTAACAGCCTGTAAATAACCTGACCTCTACAGGCGAGTAGGCGTCTCTTTACCATGCTACGTGGTCGTCAACCATAGCCCGGTCAGCGTGCCGGCCAACGGGGAATTAGCCTGCCTTCGTAGCCTCCTCGATGCACTGCCACATAGCAGCTCGTACCTGCGTTAGCTCCTCCTCCGTCAGCTCCGGCTGGCCGGACGCTGCCGGTTGGGCTAGCCACTGATTTAGTACGTGTTGTTCAGTAGCGGTGCTCTGGCCGGCAGCGTAGCGCTGGAGCAGCGCGGTAAATTCGTCTTGGCTGAGCATCAACAAGCAGGATTGAAGCAGTAGCGTACTGATTCCAGCATAGAATACCTGCGCTTGGTCATGCCGTTGAATTAGCGTAGCTCTTCCGCTAGGCCGGTTGGCGCAGGGCGTCCAGCACCTTATTCGGGGTCATCGGCAGGGAGCGGATGCGCTTACCAGTAGCGTGGAAGACGGCATTGGCCACGGCCGCCGTCACGCCCACAATGGAAATCTCGCCGACGCCTTTCACGCCCATTGCATTCACGTAGGGGTCGTGCTCGTCGACAAACTCGATGGTCATGGCCGGAATGTCGGCGTTGACGGGCACGTGGTAGCCGGCCAGGTCGGCGTTGGTGTAGCGGGCCAGGTGCGGGTCGCGTACGGTCTGCTCCATCAGGGCCGCGCCGATGCCGAATATGCTGCCCCCCATCACCTGCGAACGGGCAGTTTTGGGGTTCAGGATGCGACCGGCGCTCATTACGCTTACCCACTTGGTGACGCGTACCGTGCCGAGCTCGGGGTCCACGTGCACCTCACAGAAGTGCGCCCCGAAGGCGTGCATCGAGTGCGGGGCCGCATCCTCTTTTTTGTTCATGTCGGCGTTGGCCGTGGCTTTGGGAGCTTCGTAGCCGGCGCCGTAGCGACCCAGGGCGCTGCCCTCCACGTCGCTCAGGCTGGCGCGCTTCATTACCTCGCCAAAGGCCTCCCCCTTGCTCGGATTGGCTTTGAGCTGCATCCGGCCTGTTGCAACTTCTACATCAACTGGCTTGGCGCCGTACAACGGGGACTTCTTATCCTGCACCGCCAGCTTGATAAGCTTCTGCCACACTTCCTGCGCGGCCAGGTACACCGACGAGGAGACCCGACCGGCGGCCGTGGAGCCGCCCGACCACTGCGTAGTAGGCAGCACCGTGTCACCCAGCTCGAAGCGGATGTTTGCCATCGGTAAGCCCAGCGAGTCGGCGGCCACCTGCGTGATGATGGTGTAGGTGCCCGTGCCCAGGTCGGTCGCGCCGGCCTGCACCACGGCATGGCCATCGGCGTAAAGTCGCACGCGGGCAGTACCCTGGCTGCTGTGCACGGGGTAGCTAGCCGAAGCCATGCCCCAGCCCACCAGGTATTTGCCGTCCTTGGTCTGACCGGCCTTGGGATTGCGCTTGCTCCAGCCAAAAAGCTCGGCCCCACGGGCGTAGCACTCTTTCAGGCTCTTGCTGCTCCACGCATGCCCAGTAGACGGGTCTTTCTCGGCGTAGTTGAGCAGCCGGACCTGGATGGGGTCGAGGCCCAGCTGCGCCGCCAGGTCGTCCATTGAGCACTCGATGGCAAACGAGCCGGGCATGTCGCCCGGCGCCCGGGTCGAGGTGGGCGTCATCACGTTGGCCTTACTCAGGCGGTAGCTGGTAGCAAAGGTGGGCGAGTCGTAAAGTAGGCTAATGATGCGGCTGTTGCTTTCGGCGTAGTCGTCCCAGGGCGAGGTGGTGGACGTTTTCTCGTGAATGAGCGAAAGCAGCTTGCCTTCCTTTGTGGCGCCTAAGCGCAGAGTCTGCGTCTGCTCTTCGCGGAAGCCCATCCCCGTGAACTGCTGGGGCCGGGTAAGCACCAGCTTCACCGGCCGGCCCACGGCCTTGGCGGCGAGCGGGGCCAGCGCCACGTGGGGCCACACCCAGGCCTTGCAGCCAAAGCCGCCTCCCAGGTACTTCGTAATGACGCGCACCTGCTCAGTAGCCAGACCCAGCATGGCGCTCAACGTTTTCTGGGTTTCCGACACCCCCTGCGTCGTGTCGTAGACGGTGAGGCGGTCAGCAGCCTCCCAGTGGGCGGTAGTGGCGCCCGGCTCCATCGGGTTGTGGTGGGTAGTGGCGTGGGTGTAGGTGGCCGTCAGCTGCACCGGCGCGCTGGTAAAAGCGGCTTGGGCATCCCCCCGGCGGGAGTTGTTACTCACGAAGCCCAACATACCCTGCGGCTGGTACAGCTCCGCATTGGAAGCCATGTAGGACGAAACCGGCGCCTCGGGGGCAATGGTCACCTTCAGCAAGGCAGCGGCGTACTGGGCGTGCTCCAGCGTATCGGCTACCACGATGGCCACGGGCTGGCCGGCGTAGTACACCTGGTCCGACTCCATCGGGAAAAAGCTCATCGGCGCGGAAGCGAAGGTCTTTTTGTCGTCGGGCTTGTTCGGCGTTTTGGCCAGCTTCGGCAAGTTCTGGTGCGTCAGGATAGCCAGTACGCCCGGCTGCCGCTGGGCGGCACTCGTATCGATGCTGGTCACGCGGCCCTTGGCGACGTCACTGGTTTTGAGCACGGCGTGCACCAGACCGGGCAGTTGGTTGTACTCGGCCGAGTACTTGGCGTGGCCGGTCACTTTGGCCCAGCCATCCACGCGGCTCAGCGGCTGGCCGACTACCCCCTGCTGGGGGTTAGTGTCGGAGAACTGCGGTTCGAAATCCATGCTACTTGCTTAGTAAGAGAGTAAGAAAGGGGGCCCGTTATCCTAGGCGGTCGCTACCTGCTGCAAGGCGCGCACCAGCGTATTCTGCGCCAGCTCCACCTTGTAGGCGTTTTCGCTGCGGGGCTGCGCACCGCGCAAAGCCGCAGCGGCGGCAGCCCGGAAAGTGGCCTCCGTCGCCGGCTGGCCGACCAGCGCTTTCTCCGCTTCGCGGCTACGCCAAGGCTGCGCGCCCACGCCCCCCAGCGCTATCCGGGCCGTGCGGATGGTACCCCCTTGCACGTCCAGGCCTACGGCGGCCGAGGCCAGGGCGTAGGCATAGCTGCTGCGCTCGCGCACCTTCAGGTAGGTGGAGCGCTGGGCGTGCACGGCGGTCGGAATGGTCACCGCCACAATCAGTTCGCCGGGTTCGAGCACCGTTTCCTTATGCGGCGTTTTGCCCGGCAACAAGTAAAACTCGGTGAGGGGCACGCGCCGCTGCTTGCCTTTGGCATTCTCCAACGTCAGCACCGCGTCGAAGGCCGCCAGCGCCACCGACAAGTCGCCGGGGTAGGAATTGGCGATGCAGCTCTCGCTTACCCCGAGGATGGCCAGGTTGTGGTTGTCGCCCGTTTGGGCCGGACAGCCCGAGCCGGGCACGCGCTTATTGCACGGAAACGCCGCGTCGCGGAAGTAGCCGCAGCGCGTACGCTGCAGAATATTGCCCCCGATGCTGGCCATGTTGCGCAGCTGTGGGGAAGCGGCCAGCAGTAAGGACTGCGAGATAGCCGGAAACTGCTGCACGACCAACGGGTGCTCGCCCACGTCGCTCATAGTTTCCAGCGCCCCGATGCGCAGCCCGTCTTTGGTCTGCTCGATGCCCTTGAAAGGCAGCAGGGTAATGTCGATGAGTTGCGGGGGCTCGGCGAGGCCAGCCTTCATCAGGTCCAGCAGCGTGGTGCCGCCGGCCAGGTAAGCGGCGGCCGGGATATCCTTGTGGGCGGCCGTGGCCTCTTTGGCCGAAGCGGCCTGGGTGTAGCTGAAGTTGTTCATGGGGCTTAGCCTTTGGCGGATTGGCCAGCCACTTCGCGCACGGCGGCCAGAATGTTAGGATAGGCGCCACAGCGGCAGAGATTGCCGCTCATCCATTCGCGGGCCTGGTCATCGGTGGTAGCGTGGCCTTCGCGCACGCAGGCCACGCCGCTCATAATCTGGCCCGGCGTGCAGTAGCCGCACTGAAAGCCGTCGTGCTTCAAAAAAGCCGCTTGCATGGGGTGCAGCTCGTCGCCTTTGGCCAGGCCTTCGATGGTAGTGATTTCCTTGCCCTGCGTGGTGATGGCCAGCGTCAGGCAAGACAGCGTGCGGCGGCCATTGACGTGGACCGTGCAGGCCCCGCACTGGCCGTGGTCGCAGCCTTTCTTAGTGCCCGTTAAATCCAGTCGCTCCCGCAGGGTATCGAGTAGACTCACCCGGGGTTCAATCTCGACCGTGCGGGCTTGGCCGTTCACGCGCAGCGTAATGGCAGTGGCTCCCGCAATGACTTTGGAGTAGGCTGTCAGGCGCTCGGCCTGACTCACCAGCGGCGGGGCGAGCGCCAGGCCAAGGATACCGCCGGTCTGCTTCATGAACGAGCGCCGCGAGTTGTCGGCGGGCTGCGGCGTATCCGCCGGGGGAAATAAATCAGAGGCCATGGCAAAGGGAATAGCAGCGAGAAATAGCAGCCAGGGAGCCCGACAGCCCAAGGCCAGCGGGCCATCATGGTTGTAAGGAAAACCGGGCAGTGCCGGGGGAGCGCTTGGCGCGTTAGCCACCCGTTGGCTAAACATACCAGCTTGAAAGCATGGAGGTTGCCTCCCGGCTCGCTAAAGCTTGGTATTATTTGAAATGATAACTAATCTGTTTGATTAGTGAATTCTTCGTGCAGCGGGTAACGGCTACCCCGGAACACAGGAAATTCACCGGGTAACCTCCTTGCTCCCACATCACCGCAGCAACTGCGCACTCGCAGGGCAGTTTTAACCCGGTGTTGGCTGAGTGGTTAGGCTGTTAGCTCCCTGGCTTAGGTATCCCGGCGAAAGGTGAGCGGCGTCGTACCGGTGTGCTTTTTGAAGAAGATATTGAAGTACGTGGGATACTCAAAACCCAAGCTGTAGGCAATTTCAGCCGTACTCCACGAGGTGTGGTGCAGCAGGGCCTTGGCTTCGCCGATAACCCGCTCGGCAATGTGTACGGAAGTCGGCTTGCCCGTAACTTCCTTCACGGCCCGGTTGAGGTGGTTGACGTGCATCCCCAGCTGGTTGGCGAAATCCTGCGCGGTTTTCAGCGTCATCGCCTGGTTGGGGCTTTCAACCGGAAACTGCCGCTCCAGCAGCTCCTGAAACAGCGCCGTGATGCGGGAGGACGCGTTCTTGTGCTGCACGAAGCTTTCCGTGGGCTGCATCCGCAACGCCTCGTGGATAAGCAGCTGCAGGTAGGTGCGAATCAAATCGCCTTTGTACAAGTACTCGGTACTCTGCTCGGCCAGAATCTTCTGGTAGATGCCCCGCGCATATGCCGTCTGCTCCTCACTGAGGTGAAAGATGGGCGTGCCGCCGACTTTGAACAGCGGCGACTGCTGCAGGCTTTCCGACCGGTCGTTTTCCCGCATGTACGACTCGGTAAAGAGGCAGGAATAGCCTTTCAGAAAGGGTTCGTGCAGCTCGACGGAGTACGGAATGTGCGGGTTGGCAAACATCAGGCACGTGCCGTTGAGCTCGATGCTGCGGTCCGCGTAGTGCACGGTGCAGTGGCTGGTTACCAGACCTACCTTATAAAAGTCCCGGCGCCGATACGCCAGACTCGGCCCAACCGCCGTATCTACCTCGTAGGCCTTGAAGCCTTTCAGATTTAACTCCTGGGCCGTCACCTCCTGGTGAGAGGTAATTGCTTTAACGGTGGAAGCAACTTCGTGGCTCATAGTAGTACGGTAAAGAAGGTGGGTAGGAGCTATAAATGTAGGACAACGTCGTTCGGCAGACCTTTGGCACAGCGGGGGTCTTCAGCGCTGACTGCACTACGCGTTAAGCCAGCCAAAGTCAACGCTTTGGCTGGCTTAACGCGTAACACCTTACTTTTTCAGCGACGCCATGTCTACCACGAAGCGGTAGCGCACGTCGCCCTTGTCCATCCGCACGTAGGCTTCGTTTATTTGCTGAATAGCAATCATTTCGATATCCGCCACGATGCCGTGCCTGGCGCAGAAGTCCAGCATTTCCTGCGTTTCGGCGATGCCGCCGATGTTGGAGCCGGCAAAGGTGCGGCGACCCGCAATGAGGCTAAAGGCCCCTACCGCTAGCGGCTCGGCGGGCGCGCCTACCAGCACGAGGGCACCATCCACGCGTAACAGATTCAGGTAGGTATTCGCGTCGTGACCGGCCGAGACGGTGTCCAGAATCATGTCCAGCTTCTTGGCATACGGGGCCAGCTGCGCGGCATCGGTCGAGAGCACGGCCTCATCGGCGCCTAGCTTGTGGGCGTCCTCTTTCTTGCCTTCCGAGGTGGTAAATACCACTACGTGGGCACCCAGGGCCTTGGCAATTTTGATGGCCAGGTGGCCCAGGCCACCGATACCCACGATGCCCACTTCCTTACCTGGTCCTACGTGCCAGTGCTTTAAGGGGGAGTAGACCGTGATGCCAGCGCACAGCAGCGGTGCCGCGGCGGCCGGGTCCAAGCCTTCGGGCACGTGCAACACGTAGTTTTCGTCGCTCACGATAGTTTCGGCGTACCCGCCGTAGGTCACCGGCGCGGTGCCGTGCTTGTCAGGCGAGCCAAACACGATGGTGTTGCCGGGCTCGCAAAACTGCTCCAGGTCTTGCTGGCAGTACTCGCACTCGCGGCACGAGTCTACCATACAGCCGATAGCGGCCAGGTCGCCCACCTTGAACTTGGTCACGTGGTCGCCCACTTTGCTTACGCGGCCTACGATTTCGTGGCCGGGTACCATCGGGTATACCGAGCCGCCCCACTCGTTGCGCACGGCGTGCAGGTCGGAGTGACAGATGCCGCAGTACAGAATATCTAACTGCACGTCGTGCGCCAGCACTTCCCGGCGCGGAATGCGCAGTTGTTCGAGGGGGGCATCGGCGGCGGTAGTGCCGTAGGCAATAATTTCTTGAGTGGCCATACTGGTTTGGTACTAGGAAAAGAGCAGCAGATAATAAACCCGGCGGCAACGGTCGTTCAACGAGTGGCGAACTGAGGGCTAGTCGTGAATCTTACGCTCGCTGATGTACTTCACCATGTTCGGGTCGCGGTGGTCGAAGAAGAGGCTGGCCTTGGTATCGAGCGTGGCAATGGCCTGCATGTCTTCCGGGCTCAGTTCGAAGTCGAGGCTGTTGAAGTTCTCCGCCATGCGCTCGGGCTTTACCGACTTGGGGATGGCCACTACCCCGCGCTGGGTGAGCCAGCGCAGCACCACCTGCGCCACCGACTTCTGGTACTTGGCACCGATGCCTTGCAGCAGCTCATTGTGGAATAGGTCGTTCTTGCCCTCGGCAAACGGGCCCCAGGCCTCAATCTGGACACCGTTGTCGACCATAAACTGCTGCTCGGCCACTTGCTGGTGGAACGGGTGGGTTTCCACCTGATTTACGGCGGGCTTCACCTCGTGCTGCACGATAAAGTCCATGAGCCGGTCGGGCGCAAAGTTGCTGACGCCGATGGCCTTGATGCGGCCCGCCTTGTAGAGCTCTTCCATCGCCCGCCACGCGCCGTGCACATCACCGTAGGGCTGGTGGATGAGGTAGAGGTCGAGGTAGTCCAGCCCGAGCTTCTGCATGGACGTTTCGAACGCCTGCTTGGCCCCCTCGTAGCTGGCATCCTGCACCCAGAGCTTCGTGGTGATGAACAATTCCTCCCGTGGTACGCCGCTCTTTTTGAGCGCGCTGCCCACCGCTTCCTCGTTCATATAAGAAGCAGCCGTATCAATCAGCCGGTAGCCGGCCTTGATGGCTTCGAGCACGCTGATTTCGCACTCGGCGGGGTCGGGCACCTGGAAGACGCCAAAACCCAGCACGGGCATTTTAACGCCGTTGTTTAACTCAACTGTCTGCATGGTATCTGCTTTTAAGAAAGTGACGAATGGTATAAGCCAGGCAACTACCTGATAGGCATACGTTTCCAGTCGGGGCAACTGCTATTGCGCGTTCCTGTTCGGCTGGGCCAGACATTGACTTCAGACCTGGCTCAACCGCTTCGGATTGCCAGGCAAAGGTCTGATGGAGCTGTCCGGCCAGAAAAAACGAATCAAACGAGTTAGTATAATATTCAAACAGCTTCCTGGGCTTGCCGGTCGTGCTGCCCGTATCGCGGTAGAGCTAATCGGTGGGTACGGAGGAGGCTATCCCACCCTTTTTCCCTAGTTCGTGCCCCGGTACTGCTGCTCTGTCACCGGCTGTAGCCAGGTTACCGTACCTTTCTCCATATTGGGCACGATGGCCAGGTGGGTCATCGGCTGTTTCAGCGAGGCGTCATGCCAGTGCTCGACCCCGGGTGGCGCCTTGATAACGTCCCCCTTGTGTACCAGCCGTTTGGGCTGGCCCTTTTCCTGGTAGTAGCCCACGCCGTCCGTCACCAGCAGCAGTTGCCCGCTGGGGTGCCGGTGCCAATGGGTGCGGGCTCCTGCCTCAAATACCACGTTGCCCACCACGCACTGATAGGGGCTCTGCTTGGCTACCAAGGAGTTGACCCAGACGGTGCCCGTGAAGTGCTGACCGGGCGCCCGCTCCCCTTTTGGAAAGATAGGCCCTGGGGCAACGGCCGTTGCGGTCGGGTTACTGGGTTGCCCGCTGCCGTGCAGCGTCCCTAGGCCGAGCAGCGCGCACAAGCCAATGGCCGTCCGTAGCATGGAGCGGATTGTTTAGATGGTAAAAGAAAAGGGTACTGATTCGGCCGGCCGCCTGGTCAAAAGACAAGCTCAGTCCATGGAGTTACGGCGGCGGAACCGGCTGCGCCACCCAGCGACTAGCTCGCCCGCCAGGTCGGCTGGCCGCAGATAATAGCGAAAGAAGCGCTTTGGCTTGGGCGTGCGCAGGCGCAGGGCCTCGTGGATGACTAATTGGAGGTACGCACGCAGCAACTCGTGTTTGTAGAGATACGGCGTCTGCTGCTCGGCCAGCATCTTCTGAAACAGGCTGGTGAGATACGCCGCCTGTTCGTCGCGGAGCGAGAAGGCCCGGGGGGTATGGCCCATGAATAGCGCCCATTGCTCCGGACTCACGACCGGATTGTTCTGCTTGAAGAACGCCTCGGTAAATCGGCAGGAATAGCCCGTTTGGCGAACTGTGCCAGCCTCTTCAACGCCTACCCCCGGTGGGTTGCCCAGGAGCAGGCACGTGCCGTCGAGCTCGATTCGCTGGTCGGCACACTCCAGGTGGCGGGGGCCGGTGAGCAGGTAAATCGTATAAAAGTCGCGTCGGCTATAGGCCGGCACCGGACCGGCAGCGGTGTCTATTTGGCAGACTTTAATCCCGTTCATAAGGAAGCCGGCCTCAAGCAGCCGGGGTTAATAGGAAAGTAGTTGCTGGTAGCTGCCAGCACAGTTGTCAATACCGCCCGGCCGGCATCTGCCTGGGACTTGCCACTACTTATCTTGCTAAAAGGATGCGCTTGCTACCCTACTCTTACGCCTGGGCTAACTGATACTCTTCCTCCGTTACCGGCTCCAACCACACCGGTGCGCTTTGACTGGCGCTGGGATTGATGGCCAGGTGCGCAAACCAGTCAGTGGCGGTGGCCCCGTGCCAGTGCACGACGTCCGGGGCAATGACGACGGTATCGCCGGGGCGCAGCAGGCGGGCGGGTTGGCCCTTCTCCTGGTAGTAGCCTGTGCCGGTGGTGACCACCAGCAGTTGCCCGTGCGGGTGCGAGTGCCAGTTGTTGCGGCAGCCGGGCTCGAAGAGCACGTCGCCTACCGTGCAGTCCGTCGCATTATTAGCGGAGGCCAGCATCTTGACCCAGGCCGTACCGGTGAAGTACTGGGCTTGGGCGGGTTGAGCCCCGGCCGGGGTTGTCGGGCGTTGTTCTTGGTTACTCATAGTAGGGAGCTTCTTGCTGCTACGAGCAGCAGATTATCAGGTACCCTACAAAGGTCTCGTAGCGAGATTCCTCCTGAAAAAAGTAATCAAACCATTCACTATAACAATCAAATAACTCACCGAATGAGCTAGCAGATACCCTACCTTACATGCTCCAACCAGCCTGACGGCCTTCTGGCGCACGGACTACGCTTTTGACTTATTAGCTTCTTAGAGAAGCCAAGTCTAACTTGAAGTTTGACTGCTTAAAAGAGGTTTAAACCGTCCAATGTTGAGGCATCGCTTAGCAAGTCACAGTGATTCGGGACCCAGATAGGTGGCGATAGGGCACTGCTATTCTTTCCTAACTGCCGGGTGCTCTACCATATCAAACAGAATCAGACTACTCCTTATTATAAAGGCTGCGCTGGAAGCAGTTCAGAGTTGCTACTTGGAAAAGATTCTTTAGGTACGATAAGCGTTAGAATACGGTACCCAAGTAGCCCGTTTTGCTCGGGACTGATAGGTAGCGATAAGTAAACCGCGTCGCTACCTATTCGGGAGGAACCTGCTTTGGTGGGAAGAGAATTAACTGCTTGCTATGCTAGCGCAATTCCTTGATTTTCAGGCTGCGAAAGGAAAGCTGGTTGCCGTGGTCTTGCAGCAGCAGATGCCCGGCCGGGGCTTCGCCGAAATGCGGCCAGACGTGGTATTTGCTCCCGGTCACCAACGCTTCAAAGGCCAGCGAGCCGCGGTCGTATTCGAGTGCTTTCACCCCATTAAGGTAATGTTCGACATGATTCGTGGGATAGACGACCACCCGCCCGACATTTCACGCCCCGATGGGTCGCTGACAGGCCACCGGCTTGACGGCCGGAATCAGGTCGTAGAGCGAGGCCAAGGTGCGGTCGCCGTTGGTGCCGAGCTGGGCGTCGGGATGCCGAGCGTCGTCGAGCAACTGGTACTCTAGGCCAATGGGGGAGCCGGGCGTTTGCTCGGCCAAGGTTACAAAGTAGATGACCCCACTGTTGGCCCCCGGCGTGAGTTGGAACTCGAACGAGAAGTCGAAGGCCCGGTACTGGTCTATCGTGATAATATCGCCGCCGTTGGCTGACTCCTTGCCGTCGGCTGCGAGCGTAGTCAGCCTGCCATCCGCGATTTGCCAGCCGTGGGTAGGAAAGGCCGGCCCCTTAGCGCTGCGCCAGCCCGTCGAGGTCTTGCCATCAAAGAGCAAGCGCCAGCCCTGGCGGCGCTCGGCCGCCGTCAACGTGTTCGGCGCCGGCTCTGCGGTGGGAGTAGCCGCCCTTGGCATGACCGGCAAAGCCAGCGCGCCCAGTAGGAGCGCGGCCCCTAGCAGGCACGGCGCAACATGACGGATAAGGGAAAGTACGTACCGCATAGCTTGAGGGAAGGAACCGCTACGAAAGTAGTGCACCGCCTAGTTGGGCTACCCTTGCGACGAGCAGCGTGCGTAACGCGACTAGCCTAGCCAATACGAAAGACTAGCCGGTTGGTACGAGCCCTGCGTTTACCTTAGCCCACTATAAGGACTGATAAGGTTTACTTATCGGTCCTTATCTTGCCAACTGAAAGCGCACTCATTTTCGGGCGTTTCACTCCTATATTATATGGTCACCGTGAATAGCGAGTTAATAGTCCCGTCTTCGCCTACCCCGCAAGTGCCCGCGCACCTCGTGGATTCGACCAGGCGCTACGTCGAGTCCGGTCTGCGCGGGGCGGCCAATACCATCCGCGCCTATGCCGGCGACTGGCAACGCTTCACCACCTGGTGCCAGCTTCATCAGCTCGACTCGCTCCCCGCCCCGGTCGAAGCGCTGGCCGGCTTCCTTACCGAGCTGGCCGATGCCGGCAAGAAGGTGGCCACCATTCAGCGCCACGTCGCCGCCATTGCCAAAGCCCACGAGCTGGCCGGGCTGGACTCGCCCACGGCCGACAAGAAAATTAAGGTACTACTCAAGGGTATTGCTCGCGAAAAGAAAACGCGTATCAAGCAGGCGGCCGCTTTTACGTTGGCCACCTTCAAGCGCACTATCAAAAGCATCGACGTGTCCACGCCCACCGGCCTGCGCAACCGGGCCCTGCTGCTACTGGGCTTCACGGGAGCCTTTCGACGCTCCGAGCTCGAAGCGCTCAATATTGAGCACCTGACCTTCGACGAGGAAGGCTTAGTCGTCTCGCTCGACCAGAGTAAGACCAACCAACTCGGCCAAGCGGAAGAGAAGGCCATCTTTTACTCCCCCGACCCGGCGCTGTGCCCCATTCGCTCGCTCCAGGCCTGGCTGCGAGTACTCGACCGGACTGAGGGGTGCGTGTTTGTCTCCCTACGGAAGAACCAGCACCTCACCACCCGCCGGCTGACAACCAAGTACATTAACTTGATTGCCCAACAGTATTTGGGTGTTGGCTATACTGCTCATTCCCTGCGCGCCTCTTTTGTGACGGTGTCTAAGCTCAACGGGGCCGACGATAGTAAGGTCATGAATCAGACCAAGCACAAGACGAGCGCCATGATTCGTCGCTACACCCGCCTCGACAACGTGCGGCAGCACAACTCGGCCAAGGAATTAGGCTTGTAAGCAACTCCATTTACTTAGCACTTATCGTATCATCACCAGATTATGTCGCCTAATTCGAAATTAACTGCTTCGCTAAATCGAAGCCTGCACAAGATAGCCGCTGACCAGTTCGATGAGTATGATATAAAAATGCTCCTTATTGATGTGCGGGAATACCTGCGGGAAGAAACGTTCCTGCGCGAAGTAGCCGACTTCGTGGCGCACCCCCAACGAGAACGGGGCATCTGCCATAAAGCCATCAACGCGAGATACGCAAAAATGAAGATGGCTTCGGAGGGAACAAAAAAGCTGATTGAGTCCAATATCATGACGCGTGAACCCAATAAGCCGGATAATTTTTATACAGATAAAATATTAAATTATATCAGCCTGCCAACTATCTCAAAAGATGATTATCAACTTTTCGTTCTTGATAGCCTGGATGATTTAACAGATGAAATTTTAATAAAATATTACAATCTGAATAAACAAGATGCACATCAAATATTAAAAAAAGCATTTACTAAAAATGCAGGCTTTTATCATCTTAACTTAAATATAGGATTGAAATCAATCCACTTTATTGATGACTTACTAAAATTCATTCGCGGAACGGTACTAGGTATCGGCGCACTCAGCTACGATAAATTACAATACCAATTCAATACTGCGCTAGGTAGAGTTGCGAAAGACCTGAGGCTATCTGCATTTCAGAGCAAAGCGTTCAGCAGAAAATTTGACGCCATTTTTGTGTCAATTCTGGCATTGATGCACGATGCTAAATTCAAACTCTACGATGGGCAGGAAGCAAGCGCTTATTTATCGCTGCACGGCAACAGGAATACGCCGCACGAATCAGCTTGTTCATCTTATTCGATAGCGTTGATGGCGCAAACCCCTAGTTTTTCTTTTCCCATCGTTACATCAGCTATTGGGTATGCTGAGTTTATTGGCGAGGAAGGAATCAATCCAGCTGATTTTGATTTAAAGCCTATCCCTTGGGTTCACACGGTACGCGAAGGAAATAGATTGCTTTTAAAAAAATCAGCTGAGGCATAAACGGACTGATTTGCAGCTCGTCTTCTTCAGTTGCAGTGAAAACTCAGCCAGTCGCTTGCTACTTCATTTAAACGCTTTGCAGCAGATTAGATAAGCCTGTAATTCAGAAGGCATAGTAAAGCGCGAGCTATAGGACTTTAATTATGTTTACACTGCTCCGAGCAAAGTGGCTAATTCCGGTAGTACGGGCCGCGCCTCCTCTGCAAAGGCATACCAGCCGTCCTGCGGAAAAAAGCGCCCGGCACCCAACGCTTCAGCAGCCGGCTTAGATAGCGTGATTTTATGCACGGCAATGCCCTGCGTCGCGAAGTGTTGGATAATGCGTTCCCGTACTACCAAGTTGGTAATGGATGACGCTACTACTTCTTGGCCGGCAGATGAAAAAAATGAATCCGGATAAGCGACGGCTAGTGGGCCAGCGTTCCACCCCCACGCTTATCGATGCGAAGGTCTATCGGTACGCTTATTTCGCTCCGCTACCAACTCATGACGAAGCTCTATCAATTCGAAGCGATGCACCACCGGGATGGTAGGTACTTCGACCACCAGCGCAAGCAGCGCTTCTGTTGAACTGCTAACTGCGTGGGGCTCTTCGTAGGCGAGGCCTAATGCAGCCAGGGTCGCCAGCGCTTTGTTAATGGCCTGCGAAGTGGCTGGCAGTAGATAAGTCTGGCGTATCGTTGGTAATTCCATCTAGGATAAAGTTAAAGAGGGCATTATCTGCTTAGGCAGCAATGAGATGCTCTGCTGTCTTGCCCTTCCAGGTCGCTGTCTTCGCCTACTGGGCAGTTCACATTTTCACTGGGTAGTCTCATTCCCAAACCTGCCTAAAACGAAGTCATTTCTTGGCGCGAGGTGCGGCTTTCTTAACGGCTTTGGGGGCGGTTTTAGACGGCGGTTTAGGAGCTGGCTTGGTAGTAGCCTTATTCGCGGGGTTGGTCACTACCTTGGGCTTAGCGCCATCTGCTTTGGTTTTAGCTGTCACTTTGGGCTTGGCTACCACCTTTGGCTTTGTAGTTGCTTCGGCAGCCGGGGCTACCTTACTAATAGACGTGGTCAGGCGCTTGGGCCGAGCAGGTGCAGCCTCCTTTTTGGAAGCTGCGACTTTAGTTACAGCGGGTTTCGCCGGCCCAGACTTTAGGCCAAAAATTTTCATCACTAGGGCACATAGCCGGGCCATTTCCTTATTTCGCTGCGGAGTCGTCAGCGCTTCCAGCGGCTTATCCGGCTTATTGAATGCCTGCAGCTTACTGAGCGGTGAGTTAGTGAAATGGCAGTGCCCTACCACCACTGTTAACAAGGTCACGCCTTCTTGCTTGGCCGCCAGCAGCAGCGGCGGTAATTCATCGGAATGAATAAAATCCGACGCCATAAAATGGTGGCTGACCAGCATAATTCCTACCCGCGCCGTGGCTAGCTCGCGGCGGATGCGGGCTAGCCACGGCTCGCCAGCCTTCAGGTTTTGGTCGCTCCAAACGCGTAAGCTGTGGTCGCGCCCAAGCGGCGCTAAATGCTTTTCAACCAATTTTCGCCAGCGTTCGTCGGCGTGGCTATAGCTGATAAAAACGCTGGTTCGGGTAGCGGTAGACATAAAAGGGTAATCTTAGATAAGGCTGGCTTTAACAGACGGGAATAATTTACACCGGCTTATCATCGTTCGTTCCATCAAGAAACTCTGGCGCCACCAATTCTTCCGGGGCTTCTAAAACTACCGAAGCCGGAAGCGCAGTCGGTTTTTGGAAATCCTTGAACTGGGCCCAGGATATGTAAGCGGCCGTTATGGCGAGTATGAAAAACAGTATCAGGGAATCAAATATGAAATAGCCGTTTTTCCACTCGTTACCGAAAAATTTAAGCTCATTCAAAAACTTAACTATAATAACCGCAACCAAGACCCCCGGAAATAATAAGCTATAAATTCGGTGGATTACTGAAAGAACAAAAGGGTATGCCTCTACATAACTTTTTCCCTCCCTGGTTATTTTGACACCGAGGCTCAGGGTGAGTTCCTCCTCTATCGCGTGCAGGTACGGATATTGCCGTTCAATAAGCAGCGTAAGTTGAAAATACTTTATGACAAGGCTTAGAAAAGCGAACAGCAGCAAGCTATTTATAAAATTCACATTAATATAGATGCTGTCTCCAATATTTTTCTTCACCAAAACCGCGGATATATTTTTTGCTACATCCGGGTTATTTGATTGAAAAAAAATAGCTATTAGCAGGCCAAGGGTGATATAGAAAATCCTGTCCCGGGTGGCTATGTAAGTTCTTAAGTAACTAAAGGTATGTTTGTAATGGTCATAGTAAAGCTCTAATGACTTTTCGCTTCTGGCATTCTCTCCGGTACTCATGCTGCATCTATGGCTTTAACAATGGCATTAACGGTATAACTCATCGCCCAGGAAGCTCCCGAATTGTAAAGCTCTTCCGGTGAAACATTAAGCCTATCCAACTTAACTGCGATAAGCTTATTACCAGCCTTTTTACTTTGGGCAATTTCAAAGTTTATCCAGTTCCGGTAACCAATAAGCCTAAAATCCTTGTGCAGCTCATTGGCATATTTGCCAATTATTATCAGCGTATAATCAGCGCGATTAATTTTAGCAGTCAAGCCGGCGCGGACTACCGAAATAGTTGCTGAGTTAATCTCACGCGAGGAGAGGTCTTCGAAAATCAATTCGAACCCTTGGTGAGCACTCAACGCGGTAAGCAAGAATTTATAATGCTTATCATTCTCATAATCGAAGCCGATGAAAATTCTTTTTAGCATAAGGCACCTGATTTGCTGGACAAGGGATAAGGAATTAGACTAGCCTTAAGGCAACACGACAGAAACGGATACCAGCTATTTAACGCTGATGATAGTTTGCGCTTCAAATTCTGCCTGCTGAGCCAACCGTAGAAACTCCCGGGTGGCATCGATAGGCTCCTGCGATTCCCCTTCCCATACCACAACGGCTAACGGAACGGCACCGCCAGCCAGCAGTTGGGCCTGCTTGATAATAGCCTTATTGGTTAGGGAAAAAGCGGCATCGTCAGTTGTGTCCCGGCCAAGTAGCTGGAGAAGACCCTGTGCCGAAACGGCCGCCATCACCTGGTCATAAAGCGGGCCCCACGCGCCTGGGCGGTCCGTCACTGATATGCGGCGGAACTCCGGCACCGAAAACGGAATAATCACGTGGCGCTCTATACCGAGTTCGCCAGCTACCTCCAACGCTACTAAGTCCGCTCCGCAGGCCGCTGAGCAGACTAATTTTTCAGTTCTGGCTGCCAGGAACAGGTGCTGCAGCTCCTTTCTAACCCGTTCTATACTTTTTAGCGGAAACCGGCTGGTCTGTGTATCCGACGCATCGGTGCGGCGGCCAGCCAGGGCAACTACTTTAGTGACAGAATTTTGTTGAGTGGACTGCATGGTGGAAGAATGAATTTTCGCTGGAAGTTAGCGAGCCTGTTCTTTTAACCGTTTTGATAAAACAGAATTAGCATGCCAATGGAGCCCGCTAGCGAGAGTAGAGATGGTGCAAGTACGCAGCGCCAGGCCTGATTATCGCTGGCCCAGCCCATCTGGCAGAGGCCGGAGGCCGGCTCTGCGGCATTAGCAGTGGTCAATCGCAACTAGAGCTGGTAAGCCGTCGAAGCCGAAATGCTAGCCTTGCTGGCGCGGCAGGTAGTACCCCACCTAGGCCAGCGATTATTCGTCGGCCAGGGGTGTTATTTGGTATCTCAACCGCGCCGCGCTATGCCTGCTTCCAAACCCACCGCTGCTAAAAAAGCCACTCCCGCTAAGAAAACTGCTTCCAAGCAGGCTCCTGCCGCCGTTAAAAAGGCTAGTGCTAAAAAAGCAACGGCCGTAGCCCGCACCGACATCTTCATCAGCTACAGCCAGCGTGATAAAGCCTGGATGGAACGGCTGAAAACCCACCTGAAGCCGCTGGAGCGCGACTTTCATATTAATGTGTGGGTCGATACCAGGCTGCGGTCAGGCGATAACTGGCGAGCCGAGATTGAGAAAGCGCTGGCCCAGACCAAGGTGGCGATTTTGCTGATTAGCCCCAACTTCCTGGCTTCAGATTTTATCCATACCGATGAGCTGCCGCCGCTCCTCAAAGCGGCCGCGAAGGAAGGCACTACTATTCTGCCTTTACTGCTGAGCACCAGCGCCTTTTCGCTGACGCCCCTCGGTGCGTTTCAGGCCGTGAACAGCCCGGAGCAGCCACTAGATTTGCTGACGGAGGGCCAGGTCAACCAAACGCTGTTTCAGGTAGCCAAGCGCGTCCACGAAATCTTCGTGGCTCCTGTCAAAAAAGCTGCCGTGAAGCCCATCGTCACGTCCGTGGCCGTGGCAAAAAAATCAGCCGTCCTGCCCGAGCCGCCCAGCGCAGCGGCGAAGAAAACCGCTGCCAGCACCAAAAAAAAGGGGGTAGCTGCATTGCCACCCACCAAGTCGAAAGCAGCCAGTATGACGGGCACGCAGCAGGCGCTGCTCGTGCGGCGTAGCGGCGAGTGGGAAGTTATTCCGGTGCAGCACGCCAAGATTGGCAAGCAGCTGGAAATGGCCCTGCGGCCGGCTACGCCCGCGCAAGTAGCCTTTCTGACGACCCTACGCCAATCGCGCGATGGCTTAGCCAGCGTGGTATTTCGGTGGCATTCCTACCGCTGCACCCAGCAGGACTTGCACGCCGTGACGGAAAACAACCGCGAAACCTGGCACCTCACCGCCGAAACGCAAGAACTCAGCGCCCGCACCGAAGTCACCTATAGCAACCTTACGCCCGATATGCAAGCGCAGGCTCGCGCCGAGCTGCTCTTGCTCAACGCCCAGCCGCCCGAACAAAGCCCCATGCGCTGGCTTTCGGGTAGTGGGCTCAGCGATTTAGCCGGCTCTCCCTTCCCGGCGCTCTACCAGCAGGTGGGTGGCTCGGCCACTCGCTTCAAGCAGGTAGCCCCATTGGTTATCACCTGGTTTCTGCACTTTACCAATACGGTGCAGCATATCCTGCGCCTGAGTCTCACCCTAAAGGGCCAGAATGTAGTCGTGGATTTTGAAGGTCAGCGCGATGCTGCCCACCGGGATGCCCCCGGCATCGTTCGGGTAAAGGGCACCTGTGCGTTGGGCGGAGCCTCTGCAACGGCTGTTCTACTCGGGCCCATCCGCTCGTACTGATGTTGGAGTTTAGACAGCCCGCCGGCCGGTAGAATGTTAGGCCTGTTGTGTGTGCCGCCGCCCCGTTTTCAGGGTGCTCTGTGCCTGCTACCGCCGAATAAGACGCCGAACCAGTCGCCAAGTGAATGCCCGCGCTGCTGGCGCTAACCGGCGCTTGGCAGCCGGCCATCGTTTGCTTGCGGCCGACTCCTATTGCTTACGTTCAGTTGCGCGTGCGCGGCGCGACCAAGCAGTAACGCCATCCCGCCATCTCCTCCGCAGTAAAGCTGACGGGCCCTATTTTGCAGCTTAGTCGCTGCATTGCGCCAGCGCAACACTATTGCGACCATGCCTACTGAACCTAAGCCTCTAAATGCCATTTCTTTATCGGAAGCGCTGGAATTGCTCGCGCAGCACGCCGCCGCTCCAGAAGCATTGTGGTGGATGGAGCCCCGAATAGAACTGGCGCATCGCAAGCTTAAGGCGGACCTTGTTATTGCCCGGCCGGGACGGCCGCTGGTGCGGCGAACCTTGTTAGCCCCCGCCTACCCGACCCTTATCCGGCGCCTCACCAAGCCAGGCGAGCGGCCCTTGCCACTCGCCCATGCCCCGGACGTGGAATATGAGAACGAGACCCTGCTGATGCCGCTACGCAAGCAAGGCCTGCAGCTGCAGCGGCAGTTGCCTCGCCTGTTAAACAAGATGCTGCGGCGCCAGTATTTGCTGGAAGACGCGGGGCTCACCACCCCGGCGGCCCGCGACTGGTGCCGCCGCTCGGAGCAGTTGGATAAGGCAGCGGGCTGGGAAGCGCTGCGCGCGATGCTCCACGCGGTCGGTCCGCCGAGCTACGTCTGCCACTCCAGCCAGCTGGCCCCGCTGGTAGCGGCCGCGGCTACCGCTTACCCGCAGGTACAGGTCTTGCTGGCGGGTCCTTATCCAGGGCCTGCCAATGCCGACCGCCTGAACGGCGCGCCCAGGAACGACCGGCGTTGGTACGGTAGCTATGTCAACAGCCGCGTAAGACTTAGTTGGGACCCGGATAACGCCGTCTTTCTACCCGAAGATTACCGGGAACCTATTGATAGCGAAAGCGAAGAAAAGCACCCAGCCTCCGAGGCCGGCGACACGGAGGCACCGTACGTATCGCGCGACGATATCCGGGAGGAGCTGGTGGAAATACGCCAGCAAATCGACCGCCTGCTAGCGCGGCTATAAGGTGGTGACTTAAGCCTTACTTTCCCTTAATGGCCAACCAGCTACAGTTACCCTACGGCCTGCGTGATGGCCGGCTATGGCACATCAGCCAGGTGGCGACCGGGCTGGCCTGTGGGTGTACCTGCCCGGGCTGCGGGGCCGCTCTGGTAGCCCGCAACGCGGCGGGCAATGTGAAGGTGGCTCACTTTGCCCACTACCAGGCGCTGGAATGCACGACGGGCCTGCAAACGGCGCTGCACTTAGCCGCCAAGGACATCATCGCGCAACACAAGCAATTGCGCTTGCCGGGCCTGGCAGGGTGCTTTTCCTTCACCCCGGCCTTCTGGGCAAGCTTTTCGTTCGATGCGCGGCCCTACGCCGATGAGTTGTATGATACCAGCGGCTTACTAGGCGCTGAATTCATTCCCAGTAGTTCCGAAACCGATGGCTACTACCACTTTCCGGCCCGGCTGATAAGGCTGGACGAAGTGGTACTTGAAAAGCGCACCGGCGCTATTATCCCCGACCTTATGGTGCGTATCGGCCCCAAATGGATACTGGTCGAAGTAGCCGTTACGCACTTCGTAGATGCAGCGAAGCGTGCCAAGATTCGGGCAATGGGGCTGCCGGCCATCGAAATAGATTTAAGCAAAGTCCGGCGCGACATCGCCCTGGGGGACCTGGAGGAGCTGATAATTCGTGGGGAGCAGCATAAGCAGTGGCTCAATAACCCCGAGCTGCGCCGGGTGGTAAGCCAGCGCCGGCAACGCTACTTCGAAAAATGCCGGGCCGAGATAACGCAACTGTACGCCGAGCAGCGGCGCGAAGAAGCCCGCCGGGCGGCCCGCGAGCAGTGGCGGGCCGCCCAGGCCACCAAGTCGCCAGCCGAGCGCGCCCTGGCGCAGCAGCGCCGGCAGGTATTCTACGGTAAGTATTACCTGCCTATCAGCGAGCGCATTGCGGGTGGACTTGAGTTTGTGCAGCACATCGACGATTGCCCCAGGGCGGCCCGGCAGCTACTGGCCAGGCCCTACGCCAACGTGGCGGAGAACTGCTTTCATTGCCCCGCCTTCCGGGGCTACAGCCCCGACCGCACCGCCATCGTGTGCCTGCACGAGTATCTGCAGCGCCGGGAGGAATCTGATAAGCCTTAAAATGGCCCGCTTTTGGCAATGGTGCGGCTTTTTGCCACCTACTTTGCTTTTGCAGTTGATGCAGTACCTCTACCAGGATTTTTCTTTCGAACGTCACTCTATTCGGTACGTGCGGCTACCCAATTTTCCCACGCTCACGACTGCCTACCGCAGCGGGGGCGCATTCCACGGCGCCGGAAGGCCGCTGACCGTTTTGCCTTCGCTCACGACCCACGACCGTTACCGGCTTCGGCAGCTGCGCGAGCAGCAGGCTACGGAAAAGCGACTGGTGTATTTCGACCTTGCCGACGCCGAGCTGGATAACGTGGGCCCAGACCTGGCAAAGTTTGAGGCGTGGCTTGGCCAACAGCAGGATATCAGTGGGTGGGAGCTGACCAGTAGCAGCCTGGCCTGATGCACGCCCCGCAACCCGCAGCCCTGCCCCTCACCCCGGAGCAGCAAGCCATCGTAGCCTCGACAGGCAATATTAAAATCAACGCCGTAGCCGGTTCGGGCAAAACCACTACCGTAGTGGAGTATGCCCGCACCCGGCCGCCGGCCGCCCGCATCCTGTATTTGGCCTTTAACAGTGCCGTACGCCGGGAGGCGGAGCGCAAGTTTCGGGCGCAGGGGCTGGAGCAGGTGCAGGTAGAAACGGCCCATTCGCTGGCCCGCCGCTACGTGGTGGCCAACAGCCTGTACACCGTGCGGAAAGGCGGCGCGTTCAAGCCCTATGAGTTGGTCGACTTACTGGGGCTGGCCCGCCCTGACAGTCCACTGGCCCTTGGTGAGTACGTGCTGGCTACGCACATCATCAAGTTTGTGGACTACTTCTGCAACAGTGACAAGCAGCGGGTAAGCCAGCTGAATTACTTGGATATCGTGGTAGAGCCCCCGGCGCGGGAGTTTGTGGCGGCCCACTACGAGCTGATTGAGGCTGGCTGCCTGCAGCTGCTGCGCCGAATGAACAGCGGCAAGATTGAAATCACCCACGACTTTTATCTGAAGAAGTTTCAACTCGCGGCCCGGCAGCTGCGCCACGACTACATTCTCTTCGACGAGGGCCAGGACGCCTCGGAAGCGATGCTGGACTGGTTTTTCAAACAATCGGCTACCAAAGTCATTGTGGGCGATGCCCACCAGCAGATTTACGGCTGGCGGCACGCGGTGAATTCGCTAAGTAAAGCCGATTTTACTCCCTACCACCTGAGTGCCAGCTTCCGGTTTGGCTCGTCGCTGGCCGAGTTGGCCACGCGGGTGCTGGCCTGGAAAGCGCAGCTGGGGGCCGAGCCACCCCAGCCTCTGGCGGGCCACGGCCAGGGGGCGGCTACTACCACCCGCGCCGTCATTGGCCGCACCAATGTTGGGCTGCTACTCAAGGCGTTCGAGTACGCGGCCCTACCCGGCGACCAGGCCCAGCGGCTCTATTTTGAAGGTAATATTGCCTCGTACACGTACGCCGACACCGGGGCTAGCCTGGCTGATGTGCTGCACCTGGCCAACGGCCGCCACGCTGCCATCCGAGACCCGCTGCTGCGCAAGATGGCCGACCTCGATGGCCTGCGCGACTATGCCAAGCAAACGGAGGATGCGCAGCTGTTGCTGCTCGTCAAAATCGTGGAAGATTACGGTAACGACGTAGTGGGCCTTATCGACAAGCTCAAAAAGCGCCACATAAAGGATGAGCACCGGGCGGAAGCGCAGTTGTACTTCTCCACGGTGCACCGGTGCAAGGGGCTGGAGTACGACGCCGTACAGCTAACCAGTGATTTCATCAAGCAGGCAACCATCGACCAACTGGCGCACGACCACGCCCGCAAGCCGACTGAACAGGGAGCACTGACCCGCATGCTGGAAGAGATAAACCTGCTGTACGTGGCGCTCACGCGGGCCAAAAGCGTGCTCTACGTGCCTGCCGAATGCCTGCCCACGGGCTTTGCGGCCGGGCCGGGCATCATCCCCACGCACGAAGGTGGTGGTACGGCGCTACTGCCGCCCCTTGCTTCACTACAAGCCCCGGCCACGGCAGTAGCCAGCCCGCAAGCACTGACAATGCTGACCGCCTGCCACCCACAGCCACTTTCTCAGCACGCGGAATTAGCCTCGTTGCAGCAGCGGCTGGACGCAGCATCGGGGCGCCGGCCGCTGCTTGAATAGCGGGCTTTTGACAGGCTCCTTATGGTGTTACCTCTTGTCTGGCAGCTTGTGCAGCTCCCTACTGCCGGCGTACGGCAGCAGGCTGTATCAACCTGACACCCGGGTTGGCGGGTCGGGCGTAAAGTTGGCGGGGATGCTCAACTTCTACCAGGTAGCACGGCAAGCGTCAGCTATAAGTCGCCGGGAATACGTTCCACTGGCGTAAAAGCCGGGGCTGTGAAGCAAAGGGCCGTCCCGGGAAAAGCTTGAATAAGCATCTGCTTGATAACCGGCACGTCATGAAAGGCCGCAAACCAAACGGAAAAGAAACCAGTGGGCCGCACAATATCACGTAGACACGTTATGAACAGGGGCACAAATGTCCCGGGTAACGTGTCCCACTTGCTGCGGTAGCGGGTTGCTAGCAGCATAGCCTCGAACCGGTAATGCCAGCGCAAGTCAGAGGCCCGCCGCGTCTGCGTCGGCGTCTGCTCGACGCGGTCTAAGCCACAGAGCGTAATAGTGCCCTGGGCCTTCAGCAGCTGCCCGGCGGTGAGGTTGGCCTGGGGCACTACTACCCCGGCGATACTAGCTTGTAGCTTTCGGTGGGGTCGGGTCACGTAAGCAAAGGCCAGGTGGGTATTGTGAGCATCCGGGATAAAATGACTGGCGATGGCATAGGGATTATCATCCTTGATGCTGTTGCAGGGGCCGCAAGCCAGCAGCATATTATCCCAGTCCAGCTTGCGGCCGGCCACGAGTGATTTAGGCGCTACGTGCTCTACCTGCGGGCTATCATGGAGCGGCATGTTGCAGTAGCAGCAGTAATTGCCCAGCCGGTCAAGTAAATCCGCTCGCCAATCCTTATAGTCGCTGACCGTTTTGGGCTGGCCGTTCGCTAAAACAGGCACCGGGCCCCGTTCCACTGGACGCATACTACTTACTTGATTGCTGGGCTTCTTTCAACAGCCGCTCCATGCGCAGGAGGGCGCGCAGCCCCGGGTCGGAAACCGCATTTTCTAAAACGGTGAGCTGGTCACTGGTTGCTTGGTCGGTTGCATGCAGTTCCTGCAGGTAGGTCCGCGCTAGCTGCTCGGCCTGCTGGTTTTCGATGCTGAGCGGACTTTCCACGTTCATGACTTCCGTTGCCACGTCTTCCAGCCGCAAGTCTTTGGGCTGCACGTCACTGGGGTGGTCAAGATTAATCAGCTCCAGGCTGCTCAAGGACTGTACAATGAAGGGCGAGTGCGTGGTAACCACAAACTGCAGGTTGGGAAATGCCTTTTTCAAATCCGCAACTACCCGTCGCTGCCAGTTGGGATGCAGGTGCATGTCCAGCTCATCGATAAGCACCACGCCCCGGCTTTCCCGCACGGCTTCAGCGCCCAGGTGCCCATTGAGTATGACGCAGCGGTAGGCTATTTCGGCGACCATGCCGGCCATGGTGCGCAAGCCGTCGCTGAGGTAGTAGAGCGGCACCCATTCGGGGTGGCCGGCATCGGGCCGCTGGTAGAGCCCCACCAGGTCGTCGCTTTCTAAGTCCCAGCGCAGGTCAACCCAGTCCGGCACGCAGGTCGTGATGGCCTCAAATACCGCTTCCAGGAGCACCGGCGGCGCAATGGGCGAGGCCACTGGGGAGGCGGCCGCCAAATCCGTGCGAGGCCAGTTAAATCCCTCCAGCACTTTCAGATAAGTTGTTTTAATCCAGGCCAGCGCCATGGTGCGCCCGGCAGGGCCCTTGCGCTTGTGCTCGGGCGTGAGGGCCTGCGCGTAGCCATCGTAGATTTTAGACCCCTTGGCTTTTAAGTCAACTCCTTTCTTGGCCCCGACCCACAGCCGGGCTGTACTGAAATAAACCAAGACGGGTAAGGCGACATCGGCCATGCGCTCATTCGTGGCGGCGTCGCACCCGCGGGCCAGGTCAATGAGCGGCTTTGCTTCTGCCCACCCGGTACGTCCCAGGCCACCCTTGAAGTCCGCCCGGTGGCGAGCCCACTCAATGGCTTGCCCCTCCACCACACCCTTAGCCCGCACTACTGCCGGAAACTGCGGGGCGAACCTGGCCGCCAATTCAATACGCCGAATATCCTCGGGCTCGATATGCAGCCGCTCAGTTTCCTTAAACCCCAATAACCACGCCCCCGCGGCGACGCGCAGGCCATGCAGTAACGCTGATTTGCCGCGCCCGTTTTCCCCAATGAGTACGGTAAACTGCGCTGGGAATGAAAAATGGCTATCCGCAAAAAACCGAAAATTATGCAGCTCTAGTTGTTCAACTCTCATGACGGCGTTTGGGTAGGCATCCCTCAAAAGTAGCGAATTGCTAAAAATCAGGGCAGGCCGGCTGGCGTAGACACTGAGCTAAGGTAACGGCGAAGCCCTGGTCCCATACTGCTACGGCGCCGTGCTCCATGGCAGAAAAAGTCTTAACCAGCTAAGCTACTCCCGGTTTTGAGGGCCAGCCGGTGGCCTGATGTCTGCTTAAAAAGCGGATGAATAGAATACCCAACGTTAAGTCTTCTCCACGCGGACGGCTGGTTCGCCCTTTTGCTGCGCTTCGGTAGAGGTACCGGGCTTGAGCAGCAAACCCAGACTGAGCACCAGTACTAGCGCGCCCATGAGTAGCAGCGCGGACGTGAAGGAGTTGGCCGCGAAGCTCAGAAAGTTCGCCTTTTGGTCGTTGACCGTCTGGTTGTGCTTGAACGACTGGTAGTAATCCCGTACCAGCTCACTTTTATAAGGCTCATGAGGCCTGGCCGGGTCGGCCGGTGGGTCATACTGCGTAAACATGTTCTCGGCCCCGGGCTGCATGTAGCGCCACCGCCACACTTTGGTCAGCGACGAGGCATGGTACACCGCGTTGGTAAACAAGAGCATCGTCACGCCGAAAAGCCCCGTAACCACGCCCAGCAGCCAGGGCTGCTTTAAACTGTCGGCCAGTAAGGGTATCAGGATACTGACGAGCGACAGCACGACACCAGCCTGGCCCAGCAGCTGCGCGGCCTTGCCCTCCAGTACGGTCTTGCGGTCGTTTTCCTGCTCATATAGGTTCTTAATGAACTCCAGGTGCTGGTCGAGCGTGCCCGAATCAGCTCGTAGGTGTGGCGGCAGCGGGGGCACGGTCACCGGCGTGTAGGTCGGGTGGTGCGCCCGAAAGAAGCCATATTCGGCTTGCAGCCAGCGCCCCAGCCGCGACGGCCCACGCAGAAAGGAACGCAGCCAGTGCAGCATCAGGTAGTCAGCTCAGCAATGAGGGCCTGGGAGATGGGCAGGCCGCATTCTATTTCCAGCCACGCCCATTGCCCGTTCGGGTTGATTTCCAGAAAGTAATACTGCCCGTCCACGCTCCTTATCAAGTCGATGGCCCCGAAGCGCAGGTGCAGCGCTGCCACCAGCGCCACGCAGCACTGGGCTACGGCTGGTGGCAGCTCGTAGGCCCGGAAAGGTAAGTGGGCGCGGCGCCAGTCCTGGTGGGTAACAGGGCTGGCCTGCGAATCGACGGCTGCCGCAAACACCGCGGTGCCGACTACGGTCACGCGCACCTCATAGGCTTTGGCAATATTGCGCTGGTAGATACTGGGCGTGAGGGTGTAGCGGTCCAGGTGCGTGAGGTGTGCCGGGTCGAGGCGGTTGGTAAAAAGCACCTGCTGCTGGCCGCTGGCCTGAGTTGGCCGGCTGTTAAACAAGGGTTTAATAATAACTTCCCCGGCGTGTGCCTGGTAGAAGTCCAGCAGCGCCGACCGTTCGTTGGTAACCAGCGTGTCCGGTAGAGTAAAGCCTAGCTTATCGGCTATCTTGAGCTGGTAGAGCTTATTCTCTGCTTGGTAGATGGCCGCCGGCTGGCTGACCCATTTACAATCGAGCAGCAAGTACAGGTTGTGTAGCAGCGCCAGTAACTCGCCGGCCACGTACTCGGCTACGTGGGGCTCAGTTCCGGCGGGAAGCTGCGGGCGCTTTACCCGCCGGAACCAGACGGCCGATACCTGCGCCAGCTGCCCGAGGTCTAGCCCACCCGCAGTTGAAAAATGCAAGTGGTAGGGCGCGGCGAGCAGGTCGTCGCAATTCAGCCGGTAATACGGAATGGCCCCCGCGTTGAGTTGGTTGACTACGAAATCTACGGTATAGTCCTGCTTGTGCGTGATAATGAGCAGCATCAGTCCGTATCGGTTGTCTCCTGCTGCACGAGCGTCATGGTAGCCGTAGCGAGCAGGCCTCGAATACCGGGCTGCCCCTGCGCGTCCGTGTCCGACCCTTCCTGACGGGTGCGGGTGTCGGTAGCCGTGGCTAGGTGCCAGCGACTGGTTGGGTCGCTGCTGCGGTCGGTATCAGTAGTTTCGTAAAAAGTCTTGGTGAATGTTTCGGTTTCCAGACTGCCCACTAGGATGGCGGGCTCATCAGTAGCCCGCAGTACCGTCAGGTTTTGCCTGGGGCAATAAATCAGCTCATCGGCCGCGTCGAAGTCGGTAAAAACCGGCTCTTCCGCGTAAGCCAGCAAGAGGGGTAGCATAGCTAATCAGAGAGGTAGTGGTGGAAGTAGCGGCCACCAGCGGGCTTGGTTAACCAAGCCCGCTGGTGTCTTATGACAAGGTCGTCAGGAAGGCCCGGCTAGCGCACAAACTGCTGCCAGTGCTCTTCAGCTAGAATGCGCAGGCCCGTACCTTTGGCGCGCAGCTCCACTGCTTTTTCAATCTTGCGGCCGTGGCTGGTATTAATCCAGTCGCGGCTGGCAAACGCTCCGATAACCACGTAATTAGTTGTGCGATTCGGAGCGGCGTCGGTGGGTAGGCCGCCCAGGGCGGCGATGGCCCCGAAAACGGCCGAGCGGGCCCCGTAGGCAAACTTACCCGTCACTACGAACTGCTGGTCGGCAAATACGATGGGGGGCTGGGGCGAGCATAGTGG
>Ga0160429_1000439_pt1 | contig 40004 bp, 34 predicted proteins | sample SolpanmetagenomR_FD_108199 | JGI IMG/M metagenome (GOLD analysis project Ga0160429, IMG submission 108199) | Solar panel surface microbial communities from Lawrence Berkeley National Laboratory, California, USA - R | ecosystem: Engineered > Built environment > Solar panel > Unclassified ... | reverse complement strand
TTGGTCTTGCAACCCCTGAGGTTTACCCAGCCGGCGTGGTCACCCAGCCGCTGGTGCGCTCTTACCGCACCTTTTCACCCTTACCCTTGCGGGCGGTTATTTTCTGTGGCACTGGCTGTCCTGACCCGATTGGCCAGGCCTACCCGTTAGGTAGCAGGGCGCCCTGCGTAGCCCGGACTTTCCTCCCCGCCCGCATTTGCGTTGGGCGCGGCGGTGGGGTGGCTCACTGCGCGGGCAAAGGTACGACGCTAGGGGGCAGCGGGCAGAAAATCGAGCCGCACCGGGCTGAACGAATCGAGCAGCGCGCCCGCCTGCCGGGCCACTACGCCGTGCGGCACGTGGGGGGCGGCATAAAACGTGTCGCCGGTGCGTAGCACGCGCGTTTCGTCGCCCACAGTCACCTCGAATTCACCGCTTTCAACGTACGAAATCTGGCTGTGCACGTGCTGGTGCCGCGCGCCAACCGCACCGGCGGCAAACTCGACTTTCACGAGCAGCAGGTCGTCGTTGTAAGCCAGCAGGGTGCGGCGCACGCCGGGGCTGGTGGGCTCCCAGGTGAGGTCGGTGGCCAGGGTGAAGGCGGGGGTGGCGTGCGTCATGACGTTTAAAAAAATCAGGCTACCCACACCAATTTGTCGGCACTAAGGGTTTGCTCGCCGTCCCAGCGGTAGCCAATGAGCTGGCCGCCGCGGGCCACGCTATAATCGAGGCACACAGCGTGGGGCTGGAGAATCTGGGGCGTGCCGCGCAGCCAGTAGTGACCAAAAAATACGGGCGTATCGTCCTGGTAATAGCTGGGGTCGAGGTGGGAAAAATCGACGGGCTGGCCGCGCAGCTCGGCCAGGTCTTCGAGGTAGTAGGCGGCGTAGCTGGGGGCGGTGGCGGGGTTTTGCCACCAGCGCAAGCGCATGCGGCTGCGGCGATGCCCATCCTTATCGGCAAAGGTGAGGCCGCCGGGCAGCCGGTCCTCGCGGCCCTTGAGCACGATTTCGGCGGCCGTAAACTCGGGCGAGCCGGGCCGGCTGGCGCGCAGCAAAAAGGCGCGGGTGAGGCGCAGGCCCGGCAGCTGCTGGCGCAGGTAAGCCAGCTGGCTGGGCTCCCAGCAGGCGTGCACGGCGCGCAGGCCGGGCAGCTCCAGGGCCAGCGGCAGGGTCAGAAACCAATCGAGATAGTCCAGCCATTCGGCAAATAATTCCTTGGAGCGAAACTCCTCGATGGTGCGCACGTGCTGCAAAATGTTGACCGGCTTGTGGGGCCGCAGGTAGCCGCCGGCCGGGTCTTGCTGCCAAAAGGCCAGCGCGTTATACTCGTGGTTGCCCAGGATGGCCAGCGCCGCCCCGCCCGCCACCATGCCGCGCACCAACTGCAAGGTTTCGCGGATTTTGGGGCCGCGGTCGATGTAGTCGCCCAAAAAAATAACCTGCCGCCCGCTCGGGTGGCGCGGCACGCCGCTGGCATCGGGCCAGTAGCCGAGGTGGGCCAGCAGCGCCCGCAGCTCGTCGGCGTGGCCGTGAATGTCGCCAATGAGGTCGTACATAAGAAAATTAAGCTAGCAGCAATGCCGCAGGTTGTAAGCTATGCTTCAAACCCGCAGATAAGAAATTGCCGTGCGTCAGCAAAAGCATATTCGGCATACCAATAATGCGGGTCATCCACCAGCCGATAGGTTACGTTTGCTGGCAGAGCTGATGGTCGCTTAAACTTGCGCCCAAAGCTGACAATAAGCTCGCAGCCAAGTGGCCAGTTAGGTCTAGCGATAACCTCCCGAATAGCATTGCCGCGGGCAATTTCGGCCGCCGCCAACGCCTGTAAGACAGGCGTTAGCGGCGGATTGGTGATAAGTGCATGACTTGTACGCACCCTATTTCAGCCGCACCAGCGTGGCACCGTAGCCAAACTTCTCTTTCTGCGCCTCCTCGAAGAACTTGATGTCCTTGTTGCGGCTCAGCTGGCGGTGAATCTCCTTGCGCAGCGTGCCGTTGCCAGCGCCGTGGATGAAGATAATTTCGTGCATGTTGGTGGCCAGGGCGCGGCTCAGCGCATCCTCGAAGGCATCGAGCTGGAGGCGCAGCATGGCCGTGTTGCTGAGGCCCTCGGCGCCTTCGGGGCGTAGCTTTTCGATATGCAAATCGAACTCGTGGGGCGGGGCCACGAGGGCGGCGGCGGGCTTGGGCGGGGCCGGGGCGATGGCGGCGGGCACCGGCGCGGGCTTGTCGCCGGCCAGGGCCTGTTGCAGTACGCTGGCCTTTTTAGCGTCGAGAGCGGGGGCGGGGCTAGCGGCGGCCTCGGCAGCAGCTTCCGCTTGGGCTTCGGCCTGGGCCAGTTTTTCGGGGGTAAGGGCGGGCGCGGGGCGCTCGTCGAGCTGAAACAGGTAGGCCTCCTTGCCGATAACCGGCGCCGGTCGGCGGCTGGTATAGAACGTGCTGGCCTTGAACGACTGGCGCTTGGTGAGCAGGTCGTAGGCCGCATCGCTGTTCAGCTTAAAGCTTAGCAGCTGAAACACCACGGCGGGCCACTGCTCGAAGTCCTTGAGGTGCAAGTGGGCCAGTGGGGCGCTGGCGGCCTTGGCTTTGAGCTGACCAGTGGCCAGGGCGCGGTACTTGCCCTGGCGCTCCTCGCCGTAGGTGAAGACCACCTCGGCCTCGGAGTTATTGAGCAAATGCAGGGCTAGCAGTTCGGGCGCCTGGTGCACCAGAGCCAGAAATAAGCCTTTGGCGGCGGGCGGCGGGGGCGTGGCGGCCGCGGGGCGCGGCGGCATGGCGGCGCTGGGGCCGGCCTGCGGGGCGCCGGGGGGCGCCGGGGCGGGCGCGCCGGGGCGGGTGGCTTTGGGCTGGCCGCCGGCGGGCTTGTGCTTCTTGCTGCCGGTGGCGGGGCGGGGGGCCTCGGGGGCGGGGCGGCGGAAAGCCTGGCCTTCTTCGGCGGCGACGAGCACGAGTTCGCGGCGCAGCACCGGAATGGTGAAGTCGTTGTCGATGGCTACTTCGACCAGCTCGCTGTCGAGCAGGCGGGTGACGATGCCTTCTTCGGTGCCCGTGAGCAGCCGTACTCTATCTCCTACGTTCATAAAACTCAACTCTAGTGGGCGGGATGTGCCCCCGCTCCGGGCAGTACGCGAAGCGCGCCGTAAAGGTAGCCCGGGCGGGCAGGCAGGCCGGAAATAGCCCCTTTCCAAGCCCGCCAAACGGCACAAACGTTTGCAGTCCAACGCTGTGAAATACGCGGCCTGATGGGGGAAAAGGACTCAGCCTGATTGTATCTTAGCTTAAATGCCTGGCTTCGGAGCCGGGCGCGCTGTCTTTTCCCCACCCAATTATATGAAAAAACCTCAACTCCTGGGGCGTTTGGTGCTGGCTATCTTGCTGCTGGCCGGCTGGGCCCCGGTGGCCCGGGCACAGTCGCCGGTCACGGTCAGCCCGTCGTATTTCACGGCCGATACGCCCCTCACCATCACCTACGATGCTACGCTGGGCAACGCTGGGCTAGCCAACTACAGCGGCGACGTCTATATCTGGACCGGCCTCATCACCGACAAAAGCACCAACGATACCAACTGGCACTTTGTGGCCGGCACTAACTTCAACTCGCCCGCGGCCAGCGAGAAGATGACCGCGCTCGGCAACCATAAGTATAGCATCACCTTCACGCCGCGTAGCTACTACCCGGGCTTTGCTACCTCCAGCGAGGTGCTGCAAAAGCTGGCGATGGTGTTTCGCGGCACCGGCGGCTCGCCGCAGGGCAAGGGCGTGGGCAACACCGATATTCTGGTGGTGCCGGGCATTCAGGCGCAGTTCACCAGCCCCGCCGCGGCTAACACCGTGGTGGCCGCGGGCGCCGTGGTGCCCGTGGTAGGCACGGCTTCGGGCGCCGCCACGCTTACGCTCAAGCTCAATGGTACGCAGGTGGCCCAGCAAACCAACGCCACCACGCTCACGGCCAACGTAACCATCACGCAGCTAGGCGTGAATACGCTGGTGCTCACGGCCGATGACGGCCGCACCACGGCGTCGGCCACCACCACCATCATTGTGGCGCCGACCGTAACTACGGCCGCGCTGCCGAGCGGCGCCCTGCCCGACGGCATCACCTACCTGCCCAACGGCACTTCGGCCATTCTGACCCTGACGGCGCCCAAGAAAAGCTTTGTGTACGTGATTGGGGAGTTCAACAACTGGCAGGCCACCCCGGCCGGCCTTATGAACAAGACCGCCACCGTGGACTCGGACCCGGCTACCGGCCGCTGGTGGGTGCAGCTTGACGGCCTCACGCCGGGCCAGGAGTACGCCTACCAGTTTTTGGTGGATGGCCAGCTGCGCGTGGCCGACCCCTACTGCGAAAAGGTGCTGGACGCGGATAACGACAAGTTTATTCCGGCCGTCACTTACCCCAACCTGAAGGCCTACCCCACGGGCGCCACCACCGGCTTGGTGTCGGTGCTGCAAACCAGCCAGCCGGCCTACACCTGGACGGCCACCAGCTTTCAGCGCCCGGCCCGCACCAACATGGTGATATACGAGCTGCTGATGCGCGACTTCACGGCCCGCCACGACTACCAGACCCTGCGCGACACGCTCGGCTACTTGCAGCGGCTGGGCGTCAATACTATCGAGCTGATGCCCATCAACGAGTTTGATGGCAACGACAACTGGGGCTACAGCCCGTGCTTCTACTTCGCGCCCGACAAGTACTATGGCACCAAAAACGCCCTTAAGGCCCTAGTCGATGAGTGCCACCGCCGCGGCATGGCCGTGGTGCTCGACATGGTGCTCAACCACTCGACCGGCCAGAGCCCGATGGTACAGCTCTACGGCAGCATTTCGGGTGGCCCCACGGCCGATAACCCGTGGTTCAATACCTCGGCGCCGCACCCCTACAGCGTGTACAACGACCTGAACCACGAAAGCCCCTACACGCGGTATTTCTCCAAAAAAGTTATTGAGTTCTGGCTCAAGGAATACCACATCGACGGCTACCGCTTCGACCTGGCCGGCGGCTTCAGCCAAGTGCCCAAAACGGAGGGCACGTACGAGGACTACGACCAGTCGCGCGTCAACATCTGGCTCGACTACTACAACGCCCAAATGAGCGCCTCACCGGGCTCGTACCCCATTCTGGAGTTCTTCCCGCATCAGGCCAGCACCAGCAACCCCAAGGATGAGGGCAAGGAGCTGTCGGCGGCGGGTATGATGTTCTGGGGCAACCTCAACCCGGCCTACACGCAGGCCTCGATGGGCTTCCTGGCCGGCTCGGACCTGAGCGGTGGCTTCTACGGCACCGGCGGCCGCGGCCTGACTGCGCCCAACTACATCGCCTACATGGAAAGCCACGACGAGGAGCGGATGCAGTATAAGAATAAGACGTTCGGCAACTTTGGCGCCGGCTACTCGACCCGCGACCAGGCCACCGGCCTGCTGCGCGACGAGCTGGCGGCGGTGCTTTACTTCAGCCAGCCCGGCCCGCGCCTGATATGGCAGTTTGGTGAGCTGGGCTACGACTACAGCATCAACGACTGCAACACCAACCCGCCCACCATTAGCACGAACTGCCGCACCGGTGCCAAGCCCATTCGCTGGGACTACCAGCAGGATGCGGCCCGCCGCCGCCTCTACAACGCCTACCGCGCCATGACCAAGCTGCGCCAGCAGCCGGTGTTCAGCTCGTTCACCTCCTACACCCAAAACCTAAGCGGGGCTGTGAAGTCCATTAGCCTGGCCAACAATGATATGGGCGTGGTTACGTTCGGCAACTTCGACGTGACCAAGCAGAACACGACCGTGACTTTCCCCAGCCTCGGCACGTGGTACAACTACATCACCGGCACCACGCTCACCATCACCAGCCTCACCATTGGCCTGAACCTGGAGCCCGGCGAGTACGGCATCTACACGAGCAAGCCCGTGGCCGGCATCGGCCCGCTGGCCACCCGCGGCGCCCAAACGGCCGCCTTCCAGCTGAGCCTGGTGCCCAACCCGGCCGCCGGCACCACCACCATCAGCTACCAGCTGCCCACGGCCGCCACGGCTAGCCTGGCGGTGCAAAACGTGCTCGGCCAGACTGTGCGCCAGCTGGCCCCCGCCCGCCAGGCGGCCGGCGCCCAAACTCAGGTGTTGTCCTTGCAGGGCCTGGCGCCCGGCGTGTACCTGGTGCGCCTGCAAGCCGGCGAGCTCACCCAGACCACCCGCCTGCTGGTGCAGTAAGCCAGCGGCTTGACGAGCGTAAGGCGCATAAAAAAGCCTCCGCTGCCCTGGGCAGCGGAGGCTTTTTTGCTGGCGCGAAGGGCTAGCCAGCAGGCTAGCGCGTGTGCTCATGGTAGCTCACCAGGTCGTCGATGGGCGAGCGGATAATCTTGCCCACCTGCATGCCGTGGCCGTTGGCCACCTGCGTGAGGGCGTCGCGGAAGTTGTAGCCCACCGAGCCCACGCAGTTGAAGGTATAATCCTGATAATTAGGATAGTGAACCACAATGTTCTGGAAGAACGCCTCGAAGGCCTCCACCACAATCTGGCGGCAATAGCTCACGTTGTTGTGGTCGTAGGCAAACTTGGCAAAGCTGGCCAGGAAGCGGTTGGGCAGCGGCTGGTTGTAGAGGCGGTCGATGATGTCGTTGCGGCTACCCAGGTGGTATTCTTCTTTCAGCGCCTCGCCGAGGCCGTCGGGTAGCAGGCCACGCAGGTAGTCGCGCAGCAGGCGCTTGCCCAGAAACGAGCCGCTGCCCTCATCGCCCAGGAAGTAGCCCAGCGAATCGACGTTGTAAGTGATTTTTTGCCCATCATACAGGCACGAGTTGGTGCCCGTGCCCAGGATGGCGGCAAAGCCCGGCTTCTGGCCCAGCAGGGCGCGGGCGGCGGCCAGCAGGTCTTCGGTCACCTCCACCTTGGTCACGTTGGGAAACTGCTGGCGCAGGGCGGCAGCCACTACCTCGGCCTTGGCGGGGCTGCTCACGCCGGCCCCGTAGAAATACACCTCGCGCACGGCGGCGTGGGGCAGCGTATCGGGCAGATTTTTTTCGAGCGAGGCGATAATTTCCGGCGTGTTCACGAAGTCGGGGTTGTAGCCTTCCGTGTTGAAGTACACGCGCTGGCCCGCGTCGGAGAGCTGGCACCAGCTGGTTTTGGTCGAGCCGCCGTCGGCAATAAGTATCATAAGAGGTGCTAAGGGGTTTTTAGCTCGCAGGTTGGGTTATTGCGCAAACGTTTTAGGAGCTAGCCTGCGCCAGCCAAAAACCAAAAGCGAGACACCGCCAACCCAGGCGAGAAGCGAAGCCACGAAAATAGGGCCCACCGGCCAAGTCTGTACCTAGCGGGCCGCCGCATTGGGTACGGCCGGGGCCGGGGCGGTGCTATGTTGGGGCGAGGGTAGCAGGTCTATCCAGCCGTCTTCGCTCACCACGATGGCCAGGCAGGGGTAGGGCGAGGAGCTGGTGTAGCGTACGGCCGAGTTGTAGCGGGCGCCGCGGCTGCTGACGCCCTTCTCGGTGGCCTGCCCGTCGAGAATCACCCCAATGGCATAGCACACGCCGCTGGGCTCGATGAGCACCGCCCCGTCGATGCTGCTGGCCTGGCGCAGCACGGGCGGCGTCATGGGTCGGGGCACTACCCGGAAGCACTGGCGGCGCAGGCGCTCGGCCTCGGGCTTGGCGCCGGTGGTGATGCAGAGCATGGTGCCGTGGCTCTGGTTGGAGGCTTCGAGGGCCAGCTCCCAGAGGTACTCCACGTTATCATCGTCAATGTCGGGAAAAACCTGGCGGATGACCCGGGCAAAATTATCAGCCTGCACCTTGCCCTGGGGCAGGCGCGGCGTGTTGCTCACTACCCGCATGAGGGTGTGGCCGGCGTGGCGCAGCTCCCAGCCGTAGTGGTTGGTGAAGTGCACGGTGGCCAGCGGCTCGTACTGCGGCGAGTGCTCATCCACCAGGTTGCCGAGACCAAAGACGTGCGCCGCGTCCGATACCAGCCCAATGGACCCCTCGGTCAGTTCCAGCAGCTTGCGGATGGAGCGGTGGTCGCGCAGGGGCACGGGCGTTTCGAGCGTTAGCACCGGCACGATGGCCGCGTGCTGGCGGCGGCCCAGCAGCATGGTGCCCTGGCCTTCGTTGCCCTCGTGGCGCAGGGCGGCCACGCCCAGGCAGGCGTCGTACAGGCCGTGGGCGTTGCCTGGGCTCACGCGCAGCATGAGGCGGCGGCCGGCGGCGCGCAGCACCTCGTTGTAGTCGCGGTCGAGCACCGGCTGCTCGTTGTCGGCGGTGTCGGCCTCGCGCAGGGCACGGGTGCACTCGTGCAAAAATTCGAGCACCGCTGCGTGGGGCAGCGAGCACGGCCGGTTGGGGCCCGCCTTGCCGGGCAGGGTGTAATATGAATTATAGGTATCGGCCGCCAGCTGAATCACCACTACCACCAGGTAGCCATTGAGGCTGAGGGGCGTGGAGCAGAAGCAGCGCCGGTTTTCGCCGCGCCGGGCCACTATTTCCTGCAATACCTGGTCGGTAGCTTTGCACACCAGCTCGTACCAGTGCTGCTTTTCCATGCGGTCGTGGTCCTGCGGGTGCAGGTGGTACACGTTGTCGCGCGGGCTCAGGTTGCCGGCCTCGAAGGAGGCGGCCAGGGTCTTAATGCTGCCAAACTCGGCCGGTGAGTAGCGCAGGCTAGTGGGTTCTACCACCACGCTCTGCGGGTCGTCTTCTTCGCGACCCTGGGCCAGGCCCAGCAAAAAAACCTCGGGCCGCAAATTGCGGTCGAGCAAATTAAAAATGCCTTCGGCAAAGAGCTGAGCCGAAACGCGAAATAAGCTTTGGTGTTCCCACATAGGTGGCAGTCGGGGAGGGCGATGGGGCAGTGGCTGCCAGGGCCGAAAGGGCCACCCACGCACACGCAGGCAGCACTGGCTAGCCTGCCATACGTAGAAAGCCACCCAATAGCTGCGCTAAGCCCAGCAAATGTGTACATTTTCGCCAGCTTTTCCGTAACTTCGGGCTAGCCCCCGCCGCCGGCCCTGCCGGCCCTTCCCAACTACCTAGCGTCTTGGCCTATGCTCTTCGTCGACATGCTCTTTGTGATGGTGGTGGCGCTGTCCTTTATTCCAATAATGACTGGTTACTGCGCTGCCTCGCGCGGGCGCTCGTTCTGGCTATGGTTTGCGCTGGGCTGGCTGCTGCCCATCGTGTCATTTCTACTGCTCTTTGCCCTAATAGCGCGCGACGAACTCGACCCCGGCCGCCAACTGCTGCGCGAAGCTCGCCAGATTTTGAAAGAAGCGGAAGCCAAAAAGGTAGAAAAGTAACGGCGACCATAGGTAAGAAGTAAGGGGTGATGCGGCTCGTAAAAATTGAGTCGCATCACCCCTTACTTCTTACCTGTGGTCGCCGTTACTTTTTCAGCGGGTCGTGGCCCCAGTTCATGAGCGAGTAACGCCAGCGCGAGGTTTTTACGTCCTTTTTATCGTCGGGCCCTTGGGCCGAATGGCGGCTCACGTAGCTGTGCACCTTGTGCATGTGGGCCTCGTCAGCGGGGGTGAGGTCGGCTTTTTTCTTATGCAAAATCTCCACAATGCGCTCGCCCGAGTGGTGGCCCACGCTTTCGCCATCGCCGCTGGCCTGGCCCACTGACTTCGACTCGTCGGTTTTGAGCCATTTCTCCAGCTCGCTGGCCGTCATGTTCACATCGTGTTTGAAGGTGGTGTAGATGTCGTCGTCCTTGTCTTTGCTGTCGGAGGCGTGGGCAGTAGCCATATAAGTTGCGTTGTGTGAGAAGATGGCCAGTGTTACTGCGAGCAGCATCGCCAGGTTGCCGATAAGTAGCAACGTGAAGCTCCAGCTCCAGCTTCGCGAGCGCAGCGAGCAGCCGGGACCAGACGACCTCGGACGACTATGCTCGCTTGCGAAGCCGGGGCTTCACGTTACGTGCCTTGCCCGGCCAGCCAGCGCTGCACGCCGGCCGCGGCCCACGCGCCGGTGCTGAAGCAGCCTTGCAGCAGGTAGCCGCCGGTGGGGGCTTCCCAATCCAGCATTTCGCCCGCCACGAAGGTGCCGGGGCGCCGCCGCAGCATCAGGTGCGCATCGACCTCCGACAACGACACGCCGCCCGCCGCCGAAATGGCCTCGGCCAGCGGCCGCAGGCCCGCCACCGGGATGGGTAGCGCCGTGAGGCTAGCCAGCAGGTCGGCGCCGGGCGGCGCCAGCTCACGCAGCAGGGTGGGCACCGGCGCCTTCAGGCTGAGGGCACTGGCCAAAAAGGCGGGCAGCGAGGTGCCCGGCCGGCGTTGGGCCAACCGGCGTGCCAGGTCGGCGAGCGCCAGGTCGGGCTTGAGATTCAAGGTGAGGCTAGCGGGGCCGCCCGCCGCCAGCGCCGCCCGCAGCGGGGGCGTGAGGGCGTACACGGGCGTTCCCTCCAAGCCGTAGTCGGTGAGCATGAGTTCGCCGCGCACGGTGTGGCCGCCGCAGCTCAGGGCGATATTTTTGAGTGGGGCGCGGCCCACTTTCTCCCGAAAAAAGGCCGACCACGCCACCTCGGCACCGCAGTTGGCGGGCTGCCAGGGCTGCACGGCCACGCCGAAGCCCGCCAGGTGCGGTACCCAATGGCCGTCGGAGCCGGTTTGGGGCCAGCTGGCGCCGCCCAGCGCCAGCACCGTGGCGGCGGGCGCCAGGGTAACTTCTTCGCCCGAGGCTTCATTAAGCAGGCGCAGGCCCTGGTCGCCCGCGAAGCCCAGCCAGCGGTGCCGCACGCTGATTTCGACCCCTAGCGCGGCCAGGCGGCGCAGCCAGGCGCGCAGCAGGTCGGCGGGCTTGTGCTGGCTTGCGGGAAAAATCCGGCCGCTGGTGCCCACGAAGGTGGCGATGCCCAGGTCGGCGGCCCAGCGGCGCAGGTCGGTGGGGGAGAAGTGGGCTAGTAGGCCCTGGAAAAAGTTGCTGGCCGCGCCGTAGCGGCCAGCGAAGGCCGCCGCATCCTCGCCATTGGTGAGGTTGAAGCCGCCGTGGCCAGCCACCAGAAACTTGCGGCCCACGGTGGCTTTCTGCTCAAATACCCGCACCCGCAGGCCGTTTTCGGCCAGGCGCTGGGCGGCCAGCAGGCCCGCCGGGCCGCCGCCAAGTACCGCCACCCAGGGCGCCGCCGCAGGAGAGGAATCGGGCTTCACGCCCCAAAGCTAGCCCCGCCGCCCCGGCAACGGCCCGCCAGGCTGGCCGTACCCTAGAGCCATGACTTCTTATGGAATCCTCATCGGCCTGAGCCTGGCCGTTATCCTATCCTATCTCTTCAACCTGGCCTCGCGGGCCACGCGGGTGCCGTCGGTGCTGCTGCTACTGCTCACCGGCATTGGGCTGCGGCAGTGGGCCGAGTACCAGGATATCACCTTCCACGTGCCCAAGACGCTGCTGGAGATATTTGGCATCATCGGTCTGATAATGATAGTGTTGGAGGGCGCCCTCGACTTGCGCCTGAGCCGCGACAAGGTGCCGCTCATCCGGCGCTCGTTTTTGGCGGCCGCCGCCATGCTGGTGGCCCAGGCCGCGGCCATTGGCGGGCTGCTGCACCTGTGGCTGGGGGCCAGCTGGCAAACCTGCCTGCTCAATGCCGTGCCGCTGGTGGTCATCAGCAGCGCCATCGCCATCCCGAGCGTGGCCAACCTCACGGGCGAAAAGCAGGAGTTTATTGTTTACGAAAGCACGTTTTCCGATATCCTGGGCATCATGCTCTTCAACTTCGTGGACCAAGAGGACTTTTACCAGGGCCACGGCCTGTTCACGTTTGCGCGCGGCGTGGTGCTGATAATTCTGGTAGCCATCGCCAGCACCGTGCTATTGAGCTTTTTGCTGGGCCGCCTGCGCGAGCACGTCAAGTTCTTCCTGCTCTTCGCCTTTCTCATTCTCATTTATAGCCTCGCCAAGCAGCTGCACCTGTCGTCGCTGCTGCTGGTGCTGGCCTTCGGCCTGGCCGTGAACAACGCCGACCTGCTGCTGGGCTGGCTGCGCCTGCGCACTGGCTGGCGCGGCCTCACGGCCGCCGACCTCGCACCCGACCTGCACCAGCTCAAGAGCATCACCGCCGAGTCGGCGTTTCTCATTCGTACGTTCTTCTTTCTGCTCTTCGGCTACTCCATCACCCTGGCCAACCTCGTGAGCTGGCAGCTGCTGGGCCAAGGCGTGCTGATAGTGGCCGTGCTCACGGCGCTACGCTTTCTGTACCTGCGCTACGTAGCGCGCACCGACCTGCTGCCCGAACTGTTCATTGCCCCCAAGGGTCTTATTACAGTGCTGCTGTTTTATAGCATCCCGGCCCAGCACGTGCTGGGCGATGTGAGCGAAAATATCCTCTTCGTAGTCATCCTACTCACCAGCTTGCTGATGATGGTGGGACTGATAGTGAGCCACCAGCGGCAGACGGCGGCAATTGAGTTTTAATTAATTGTTAATGGTCAATTATTAATGGTTAATTTTTTAGAGAGCTCTTGGTAGTTTTGATGATGGCCGTTAAAATCTTTAGGAGTTCAATGGCGTCAGCTTGCAGGCTAGTGGCTTGGTCAGGGGTGAGATAATCGGTGCTAGCCAGTAAATCGAGCCAGTACACGCTTTCATTTATTTCCTTTTGGGCGATGGATAGTTTGTGAATAAAATCCGCTCGGGTTTGTGCGTGTTCAGCCTCCCTTACCATCGCACCTACCGAAGTACTACTCCTTAGCAGTTGTTTGGAAAGAACGTATTCTTGCTTACGCGCTACCAAGTATTGATAAAGCCGCACCACACGTACGGCAAAAGCGAAGCTTTTATCTTTGAGAACATTCTCTTTATCAGCCATTAATAATTTATAACTAATAATTACACCTGGCCTTCCTCAATCAGCTCTCTTCGGTACCTAGCCAGGATGGCCGATTTGGTGATGAAGCCCAGGTAATTGCCTGCATCGTCGCACACGGGCAGGGCGGTGCTGTCGGTGCGCTCGAGCAGGTCGAGGCAGTGCTCTACGCTGTCGGTGGTGTGGATGACGGCCACCGGCTTGCGCATCAGCTCGCGCACGTTGGTGGTGGTGTAGTGCGCGCCGTCGAACAGCGTATCGCGCACCATGTCGAGGGTGATGATGCCGCGCAACAGCCCGTTTTTGCTCACTACTGGAAATACGTTGCGGTGGGCGTGCCGAAACACGTCGACCAGCTCGCCGAGGGTGGCGCTGGGGCGCAGGGCCAGAAAATCGGTATCGAGCAGTCGGCGCAGGTCGAGGCGCGAGAGCAGGTCGCGGTCGCGGTTGGCATACACGTCCACGCCCTTCTGGGTGAGCTTGCGGGTGTACACCGAATAGGGCTCGAAGTGCTTGGTAATGAGGTAGGAAAAGCTCGTGACAAACATCAGGGGCACGAACAAGGCGTAGCCGCCCGTAATTTCGGCAATCAAAAAGATGGCCGTGAGCGGCGCGTGCACCACGCCCGCCAGCACGCCCGCCATGCCTAGCACCACGAAGTGCACTTCCGGAATCGCCACTAGGCCAGTCAAATTTACCAGGCGGGCAAACAGGAAGCCGCCCAGCGCGCCGGCTACCAGCGACGAGCCAAACATGCCGCCGTTGCCGCCCGCGCCCACCGTTACGCTGGTGGCAATGACCTTGGTCATCATCGTGAAGAACACCAAGGCCAGCAGCAGCCACACGTTGTTGTCGCCGTACACCGAGAACAGGCTGCCGTCGGTGAGGTCCTGGGCGTTGCCGGCCAGCAGCTTCTCCACCACGTTGGAGTAGCCCTCGCCGTAGAGCGGCGGAAACAGGAAAATGAGCCCGCCCAGCGCCGCGCCGCCCACCAGCACCTTCTGCCAGCGCAGCCCCGGCCAACGCTCCCAGAAGCGGTCGAACCAGTGGTAGGTGCGAATCATGTACACTGATAAAAAGGCCATCAGCAGCCCCAGCAGCAGGTAAAACGGCACCGTGTCGACCACCCACGAGTTGGTGATGAGCGCAAACGGCTGGCCCGCGTACAGCGCCTTCGACACCACCGTGGCCGTGGCCGAGGAGATGAGCAGCGGAATAAAATACTGCGCCGGTAGCTCCAGCAAAATGGCCTCCACCGCAAACAGCACGCCCGCGATGGGCGCGTTAAAGATGGCCGCCACGCCCGCCGCTGCCCCGCACCCGGTCAGCAATCGCCGCCGCCGCCGGCCCGCCCGCAGCACCCTAGCCGCATTGGAGCCGATGGCCGCGCCCGTTACCGAAATCGGCGCCTCGGTGCCCGCCGAACCGCCAAACGACACCGTCAGAAATGCCGTGATGAGCTGCGAATAAAGCTTGGAGCGCGGCACGATGGCGTTTTCGCGGGCCGTGTTATAAATAATGGGCCCAATGCCCCGGCCCAGGTTGCCCCCTAGCAAATACTTGGTTACCAGCACCGTGAGCGTGATGCCGATGATGGGGTAAATCGAAAGTGCAAACACCCGGTTGGGCTCCGTCACGGCCGAGGCTAGCCGGGCCTGCTGCCAGTGCACGGCCGTTTTGAGGCCCACCGCCGCTAGCCCCGCCAGCACGCCCACCAGCCCCGCCAGCCACACCACGTACACGCGCTCGCTCACGTGGCGCAAGCGCCACAGTAAGAAGGGGTTTAGCAGACGGTGAACGAGACTTTTCTGCATAAGGAAGGCGTGGGTAGGGGCAACCAGTACGGCTAGGTATGGCCGTCATACTTCACTGCGTTCAGCATGACGGCCGTTTTTTGGTGCCGGCAGGCTATCCGCAAAAACCTTACCGCGCGCAGATGCCACGGTAGGGGCAGTACTCGCACTTGGCCAGGTCATCGGTTTTGCGGATGGGCTCGGCGGGGTCCAGCATACGCTGGGTTAGCCGGGCCACCAACTCGGCACTGGCTAGCAGGAAGTCGGGCTCGCCGGTGCCTTCGGTGATGAAATCGAGCGGGGCCGAGAGCAGGCCTTCGTCAATTTTGCGCAGGCTCATGATGGCCGCCTCCGAGCCGGGCGGCGCGGGCTGGCTCGGGTCGCTTTCCAGCATGAAGCGGTAGAGCCAAAGCTGGCGCACCTTGTCGGCGCCGCTGCTCGACTCGCCCAGCAGGCGGGCCACGGTATCGGCCGGGCTCAGGGGCTTTTGGGTGCCGCGTAGGTTGAGCTCGCGGCGCTCCACGAGGCCGGTTTTGTAGTCCACCACCCGGCGGCGGCCGTCGGGCAGCGCGTCGATGCGGTCGGCGCGGCCCAGAATGCGCACCGGCAGCTTGGTGGCCCGGCCCGGCACGTCGACGAATACGGTGGCGACCATCGGCTTTTCCTGGGCCGCAATGCGTAGCGGCAGCACGCCTGGCTGGCCCGGCAGGCTTTCCAGGTACTTGCGAATGAGGCGCACCGCCACCTGACCCAGCACGTGGTTGAGGCCGTCGTCGGGCCTGGCCTGGCGCTCGGCGCCCTCCTGGCGCAGCTGGCGGGTTACTTCGGCCGGCACTTTTTTCAGAATGTCGGGCAGGTCGGCGGCGGTAAGGTCGCGCTGCTCCAGCTCGAACGGCTTCAGCAGGTGCTCCAGCGCGTCGTGCACCACCGTGCCGAAGCCGTCGGCGCCGAGCGCTTCTTCCACCTCCTCGCTCTCTTGGAAGCGGGCTAGCCGCGAAAAATAAAACTTGAGCGAGCAGCTTATGAACTCGTTCAGGGCCGAGGGCGAGAGGCCGCGTTCGAGCACGCCGCGCAGGCCCGTGAGCATGGCCTCGTCTTTGGCCAGCACCAGGTCGCCGAGCAGCTCATCGGGGCCGGGCGCTGCTGCGGCCGGTACCTCCACCGTTTTGTCTTCCAGCACCAAATCGAGGTTCTGGGCCGCCAAATCAAACTCAATCTGGCGCAGGAAGCGGCTGCGCTCGCCGGTGCGCACGCCCTCGGCGCCGGGCAGCACGTGCACCAGGTCGACGCGGCCGGCACGCTGCAACAGCCGCCAGAAATTGTAGGCTGCGTTGGCCTCGGCGTCGGCGTAGGTGGGCAGCTTGTATTCGGCCAGCACATCGTAGGGAAACAGCGACTGCTGGCGCTTGGGCGCGGGCAGCGAGTTCTCGTTGCAGCTCAGGATGACGACGTGGTCGAAGTCGAGGGCGCGGGTTTCGAGCAAGCCCATTATCTGCACCTGGGCCAGCGGCTCACCGGCGAAGGGCAGGCGCGTGCGCCGCATCTGGTCGTACAAGAAGCGCCGGAACGAGCGCACGCTCAGGCGCTGCTCGCGGCAGTCGAAGGCCGTGTCGAGCTGGCGGATAAGCGTGTAAAAAAGGTAGAGGTACTCGGCCTCAATAGCGGTGTGGTCGGCGGCGTACACCTGCTTGAGCAAGTCAATCAGCGTGTAGCAGGCGCGGATAATATTATCGCAGTTATCCCAGGTTTTAAACAGCGCCTCAATGAGCGGGTGGCTGTGCCCGAGCCGCAGCAGCTCGGTGGCGGGCAGCAGCACGAGGTGCCTTTTTACAATCTCCTGGCAAATATTGTCCAGCAGCTTGTGGTACTGCGGCTCGGTGGCCTGGGCATCCTGCCACTGCTGGTAGCGCCGCAAAAAGGGGTGCGCCAGCAGCTTACTCACCGCCAGGTGGTGGTATTTGGGCACGCCGTAGTCGGGGCCCGGCTCGCCTTCCCGAATGCCCGTCAGGTGCACTTCAAACAGCAAGTCAACCAGGTTGAACAGGGCCGTGCTCTGGAAGCTCAGGCCCATGGTCACGTTGAAGTCGGGGACTAGCTCGGCGGGCGGCAGGCCGTGCAGCACGGGCAGCAGCAGGGTTTCGTCGGGCAGCACCACGGCCACGGTGGCGGCGGGGTTGCGCAGGCGGGCCTCGGCCAGCAGCTGGCCGGCCAGCTTGCCCTGCATGCTGGCATTGGCCACCCCCAGCAGCCGAATGTGGTGGGGCCGGCCGCGCAGATGGTCCTGGTAAGTGAAGTCGTGGGTGGGGAGGTTCCACTGGCGCCAGTAGCGGCGCAGGGCCTGGCCGGCGCGGTTGGGCGACGTTTCTTCAAGGTAAAACGGGTCGCCGTCGAAGTACAAGTCGGCCCGGTCTACTTTGCGCAGCAGGCTGATAAATGTTTCCTCGGCCTTGCTGAGGCCGCCCAGGCCCACGAACACGTGGCGCGCCGGCAGCTCGCTTTTTACGTCGGCCAGCTCCTTGCGCAAGACCTGCACCGCGCGGCGGTAGGCTAGCCCGGGGTAGGCGAGGTGGTCTTTTTTGAGGCGCGCCTTAAAGCGCAGGTACACTTGGTGCAGCTGCCCCCAGAAGCCGAAGTAGCGGTCGAGCCCGGTGGTTTTCTGCTCGGGGTCGAGCTGCCAGCGCTCCAGGGCCTTAGCCTCGGCTAGGTATTCGAAGATGGACTTGGTATCGGCCAGGTGCTGGTCGAGGGTCGAAAAATCTTGCAGCAGCAGCCCACCCCAGCCCACAAAGTGGTCGAACTGCAAGTCGGGGTCGAGGTGCTTAAAAATATCGAACAGCAGCAGCTGCAGGGCAATGGGCTCTTCCACCTGCACGCCGGCGCGCTCCACCATATAGTCTTCCATGGCCGCGATGCGCGGGGCCCACAGCGCCTGGCCCTCGGGCGTGGCCAGGGCCAGCTCATTTTTGAGGTACACCACGGCGCGGCGGGTGGGCACTATCACCACGAGGTCGGCGAGGGCGTCTACGTCGTGGGTGGCCAGCAGCTCCTGGGCCACTTCGGCCAGGAAGGTGCGGGACGAGACCGGGGCCGCCACCGGCGCGGCCAGGGTAGGAGAGGGCAGCATACTATTCAAAGATACGGCCGCGGTTGCGGGCCCAGCGGGTTCCGCTGCTCGGGAAGCCAGCGGGCGCATTCAGTAAGCCAGGCCAGCCATTCGGATGAAATAATGGGGCTACTTCGACGTTTGCCGGACATTTGAAGCGGACATCGGGCTAGCTACGCCCGGGCGCAGGGCAATTGGCTGGCCTGCTCCGGCTGGCAAACGCGCTGTTGCTATTTCAACCTTCCTCTTCTAACTACCGCTATGAAACGAGTTACCTCCCCCACACTGCGCACCTCCCGCACCGAGCCCTTACTGGCCAGCGGCGGCTGTGCGGGTTGCTGGGCCGCTGGCTACTGCGCCGCCTACCGGCCCAGCAGCCCACAAGCCCCGGCGGCCTGCCCGCTCAACGCCTGCCCCGGGGCCTCGCGCCCGGCCAGCGAAGGCGCGCGGGCCTAGCCCGGCCGCCGCAGGAAGGAAAGCCGCCGGGCTGCGCCACGCGCAGCCCGGCGGCTTTTTCGTGCCCGCTGGCCGCTCAAAGCCCCTAGCCAGCCCGGCTGCCCGGTAACTTCACGGCCCCAACCGGTTTGCTGTTTATGCTTTTTTCTCTACGCGCCGCCGCCCGCCTTTGCCTGGCCCTGCTCACGGCCTACTGCGCCTTGCTCACCGCCCAGGCCCAGGCGCCCAAAACCTATACCTCATCCGAGATTCTACTAGGGCTCAAAAAGCTCAACGTGGTGGGCTCAGTGATGTACATCGCCGCCCACCCCGACGATGAGAATACCCGCTTGCTGGCCTACCTCGCCAACGGCCGCCAGCTCGAAACCAGCTACTTCAGCTGCACCCGCGGCGACGGCGGTCAGGACCTCATCGGCCCCGAGCTGCGCGAGCAGCTCGGCGTCATCCGCACCCAGGAGCTGCTGGCCGCCCGCCGCATCGATGGCGCGCACCAATATTTCTCCCGCGCCAACGACTTCGGCTTCAGCAAGACCTCGGCCGAAACCTTCACCATCTGGGACAAGGAGCAGGTGCTCGCCGACATGGTGTGGGTTATCCGCCAGCGGCGGCCCGACGTGCTTATCACCCGCTTCCCGCCCGATGCCCGCGCCGGCCACGGCCACCACCAGGCCAGCGCCATCCTGGCCGCCGAAGCCTTCGACGCCGCCGGCGACCCCAAGCGCTTCCCCGAGCAGCTCAAATACGTGCAGCCCTGGCAGCCCAAGCGCCTCTACTGGAACACCGGCAGCTACTTCGTGAAGCCCGGCGAGAAAATGGACGGCTACCTCACCCTCGATGCCGGCGGCTACAACCCCCTGCTGGGCCAGAGCTACGGCGAAATCGCGGCCCGCTCGCGCTCCCAGCACCGCAGCCAGGGCTTCGGCTCGGCCGCCCAGCGCGGCGAGGCCACTGAGTACTTCCAGTTCGTGAAAGGCACGCCCGCCAAGACCGATTTATTCGAAGGCATCGACCAGACCTGGAACCGCGTGCCAGGCGGCGCGGCGGTTGGCAAGATGGTGGACGAGGTGATTCGGAAGTATGATGCCAGCAACCCTAGCGCCAGCGTGGCGGGGCTGCTGCAATTGCGCACAGCCCTAGATGCGACGTTTCGACAGGCACAGAGTGATATGATAGCTAAAAAATCAACTCTTACGAAGATTGATTTAAACAAACTTTATTTTTGGACTAGTAGAAAAAGTGTGGAAGTAAACACACTTATTATGGCTAGTGTAGGATTATATGCCGAAGCAGTTGTGCGCGAGCCTATTATTGCGGCTGGCCAATCAGCTATCGCAACTGTGACGTTAATTAATCGCTCACCAATTCCTGTTCTCATAAAAAGAATTAGCTCTTTGAGTTTTAGCCGTGACTCAACTATGCAAATGGTGCTTGCGGCGGGAAAAACCAGCAGTTTTGAATTGCCATTTTCAGTTAGCTCAAAAGTTGGTACTTCACAGCCTTACTGGCTAAGGTTGCCAAATAAAGTAGGAATGTACGAGTTGCCAGATTCGGTATTCTTTGCTGAGAGGGTCACCGTACATCATGTAATGGCAAATGATAAGCTGGTATCTCCGGGTTTAATAGCTTCTTCAACCCATAGCTTTAATGTAATAGACAGGCAGCAACTGATAGGAAGTCCAGAAAATCTGCCAAACGTTCCAATTTCCATTCTTCTGGAAATTGATAAGCAACCATATTACGTATTTAGCCCCGTTCAATACAAGCGCACCGACCCGGTCCTCGGCGAACTCTACCAGCCCCTAGCCATCGTGCCGCCGGTGATGGTGAATATCCCCGCCGCCCGCGCCTACGTCTTTGCCGACCAGCAGCCCAAGCAAGTGCCCGTGACGCTGCGCGCCGGCCAGGCCGGGGTGGCCGGGTCGCTAGCCTTGCAGGTGCCGAGCGGCTGGCAGGCCGAGCCCGCCACCGTCGCCTTTACCCTCAAAAACAAGGACGACGAGCAGACCGTCAACTTCACCCTGCGCCCGCTGGCCGGCGCGGCCGAGGGCAAGGCCGAGCTGCGCGCCGTGGCCACCGTGGGCACCGAGCACTACAGCCGCGGCATCCAGCAGATAGTATATCCGCACATCCCGACCCAGACGCTTTTCCCCGAAGCCACCGCGCCGCTCGTAAAGCTGAACGTGGCCCGGGGGCACACCAAAAATATCGGCTACCTCATGGGCGCCGGCGACGAGGTGCCCGAGGCCCTGCGCCAGCTCGGCTACGCCGTGAGTTTGCTCGACCCTGTCACCGACCTCACCGCCGAGCGGCTGGCCCGCTACGACGCCGTGGTGCTCGGCGTGCGCGCCTACAACGTGCTCGACCGCCTCAAAACCCAGCAGCCCGCGCTGCTCAAATACGTCGAAAACGGCGGTACCCTGCTGGTGCAGTACGTGGTGAACCGCGGCACCGTGCTGCCCGAAATTGGCCCGTACCCGCTCACGCTCAGCGCCGACCGCGTGACGGTGGAGAACACGCCCGTGACCTTCCTCAACCCCAGTTCCCCCGTGCTGAACACCCCCAACAAGCTCACGCCCGCCGACTTTGCCACCGGCTGGGTGCAGGAGCAGGGCCTGTACTACCCCTCGGCCTGGGATGCGCATTACCAACCCGTCATCGCCAGCCACGACCCCGGCGAAACCGATAAGCAAAGCGCCATTCTGGTGGCGCCCTACGGCAAGGGGCGCTACATCTACACCGGCTTGTCGCTGTTTCGCGAGCTGCCGGCCGGCGTGCCGGGCGCGTTTCGCGTGCTGGCCAATTTGGTGGAGTCGGGTGGGAAGTAGCCGGGGCTATGACGAGCGTAGCAACCAGTGCGGCGCCGTGGCGGCAGCACCCTTTCGTGGCTTTCACGGCGCTCACGGTGCCGGCTTGCCTGGCGCTGATTTTGTGGCTCGATAAGCCGCTGGCCCTGTGGGCGCATCGCTACGCGGCGGGAGCAGTACCGTTTTTTGCTAGCTTCACCAATGCGGTTGATAGGGCTTACGAAGCAACTAATGTCGGCGGCCAGCCGACGCTGTTTGGGGCGCTGGGGCTGGCCTATCTGCTCGGGCGCTGGGGGTTGCGCCGCCGCTGGGCCACGGTATTGCTGATAACCCTGCTGACGCACTTGGCGAGCGTAATCAGCGCCGGCGTGCTCAAAATAGCCGTGCACCGGCCCCGACCGGGGGCGTTATTCACGCCTGGCTATGCCGAGTCGTTCTCGTTTCCTTCGAGCCACACGGCTATCTACTGGAGCTTGTTTCTGCCTTTGGCCCTGGCGTTTCCCCGTTGGCGGTGGCCGCTGCTGGCCGTGCCTGTGCTCATCGCCCTGGGGCGGCTCGTGCTCGGGGCGCACTACCTGAGCGACGTATGGGCAGCTATCTGGCTGGTGGCCGCTTGGGCCACGCTTTTCGGCCTGCTGCGCCGCTACGACCGCCCTTAGGCCGCTCCGCTACCGGGCTGAGCGGGCAGAATTTCGGTCCTTAAGCACATTTTCACGGCTTCTACTTTTACCTTGCGGCTGGTTTGGGCTACTGCGCAAGCCAGCTTTTACTCTACCTAAAGTCCGTCCTTCCTCGCAGCTGGCTAGCACCGCCGTGGCTCCCCTCTGCCAAAGAGTAGGGCCGGGGGCAGTCCTGCCAGGAAGGCACGCTAGCCATGCTCACAGTTGAAAAAATCGGCGGTACTTCCATGACCGCCTTCGCCGATGTCCTCCAGAACATCATCTTCCACGGCCGCCAGGGGCAGGAATTGCACAACCGCATTTTCGTGGTATCAGCCTACGCCAACGTTACCAACTGGCTGCTGGAGAACAAGAAAACCGGCGCGCCCGGCGTCTACCACCACATCACCCAGGGCCAGGATTTTCGGGCCGCGCTGCAAGACGTGGCCACCCAGCTCAAGGAGCTGAATACGCATTACGCCCCGCTGGGCCTCGACCTGGCCGTGGCCGATGCCTTCGTGGACGAGCGCCTGGCCCTGGCTCAAACCTACCTCGACAGCCTCGTCAACGTGCTGGCCTCGGGCTACGTCAACAGCTACAACATCTTGCAGGCCGCCCGCGAAATCCTGGCTAGCATCGGCGAGGCGCACTCAGCCTTCAACTCGGTCAACATCCTGCAAAACCGGGGCGTAAGTGCCACGTTGGTAGACCTCAGCGGCTTCGACGACGCCCGGCCGCTCACCATTGATGAGCGTATTCGGCAGGCGTTTGCGGGCATCGATTTTGCCCACACTATCTGCGTGGCTACCGGCTACTGCAAGGGCACCGAGGGCATTATGCGCGAGTTTGACCGCGGCTATTCGGAGGTGACCTTCAGTAAGATAGCCGTGGCGGTGCACCCCCAGGAGGCTATTATTCACAAGGAATACCACCTCTGCTCGGCCGACCCCAACCTGGTGGGCCTGGCGCACTGCCGCCCGGTGGGCTTCACTAACTACGACGTGGCCGACCAGCTCGCCGACGTGGGTATGGAAGCCATTCACCCCAAGGCGTCGAAGCCGTTGGAAATCAACGCCATCGACTTACGCATCAAAAATACCTTCGAGCCTGAGCACCCCGGCACCCTCATCACCCGCGACTTCGTGAGCCCCGACAAGCACGTCGAAGTCATCACGGGTACCGATAAGGTGGTGATAATTGACATCTACGACCCGCTGATGGTGGGCGCGGCCGGCTTCGACCTGCACCTCATGCAGGCCTTCGACGTGCTAGGAGTCAGCTACATTTTCAAGGCCACCAGTGCCAACAGTATTTCGCTCGTTATCTGGGAGAAAGACCTCAAGCTTGAGCTCGTGTCTACGCTGGAGGCCAAGTATGAGAAAGTGACCGTCGAGCCGGTGTCGATGGTCTGCCTCATCGGCTCCAACATTGACCAGCTCGGCCTGCTGGCCCGCGCCGCCGTGGCCCTGGCCGAGGCGGGCATCAACATTTGCAGCGCCGGCTTCGCGCTGCGCAAGGTCAACATCCAGTTTATTCTGTCGCGCGAGGATTACAAAGGCGCCATCGTGGCCCTCAATAAGGCAATGTAGGGTAAGCTTGCGCTTGCCTGTCGATAAAGAGGCTAGCCAAGGCAGGCCCTGCGCTGCCAAGCCAAAGCCTACCCCACAAAAAAGCCCCGCGACCAACTTGGTCGCGGGGCTTTTTTATGCGCTAAGGGGCAAGCAGAAGCTTACCGCCCACGCGTTTATTTACCCATTTTCTTGGCCTCGGCCATCAGCTCGTCGCCCATTTTGGCGTAGTCGCCGTTGGGGGGCGTAGCGGCCAGGGCCAGCTTTTTCGACTGCTCGGCGGCAGCCATCGCGCCTTTATAGTCCTTCATTTTGAGGCGGATTTTAGCCTCCGTGTTCACGTTCCAGAACTTGGGGTCGGTGGCGTTGGCCTTCTGAATCCAGGCCAGCGCCTGCTTCAGGTCCTTGTTGTTGTCGTAGTAGTAGACGGCGGCGGCGGCCAGGTCGCCGGCGGCGGGGCTGGCGTTTTTAACGACTTTTTCGTCAATCTGCGCCATCACCTTGCTGTCTACGTCGCTGGTGATTTTGAACTTGGCACCCGTGTTTTCCCAGTCCATTGCCACGTTGGCGGTGGCCGGCGTGAGGTCGGTGAAGGTGATGGTAAACGTTTCGACCTTACTGGCCAGCTTGTAGGGCTTGATGGTGAAGCGGGCCACGTCCTGGTCGTCCTTAAAGCCATCCACATCAGCGCCTTGCTTGAGGCTCTTGTTGAGTACCACCGTCCACTCGTTAGGGCGGGGCACGGTGTAGAGGCCGTATTCGCCGGCCGGCACTTTCACGCCCTCAATCGTTACGTCGTCCGAAAACTTGATGCTGGTGGTGGCGTTGGCGCCGGTGCGCCAGCGCTTGCCATTGGCAACCACCGTTTTATCGCCCCCGAAGATGGTGCGGCCCTTCACGCCGGGGCGCGAGTAGGTGATGGTAACGTCGGTGAGGCCCACGCGCTGGGTCACTGTGCTCTTTGGGCTGGCCTGCGGGGTGGCAATCTGGGCCTGGGCGGCCGGGGCGGCCAGCAAAGTAGCGGCAACTGCCAGCGGGGCAGCGAAGTAGGTTGCAACGTTTTTCATATCAAAAATGGCTTTTTCAGGGTCGGAAATGATGGAGCCGGCCGCGCAGGGCTGGCCCGCAGAATTAGGTAACGGGGATGGAATGCCGCTGAAGTAGTGCTAGAAAATCGGCCTTGGTAGCAGGCGCTTTGAGACAGCGAAAATCAAGAAAAAATCCGGTTAAGGTGCTATTCAGCAAAATTGCCTGTAAGTTCACCACGTGCAAAGCCCGAATGGTTTCCCACGAGGCAGTAGCTTGCAGGAAAGGAGAATCGACCTGCACGCCCGCATCCGAAAACCGGTAAGTGGTGGGGGCGTGTAAAAACTTGGTCGAGTCATAGTTGCGCCGCAATCCCCGCCATGTCAGCACGGGCATGAGAAGTCCAAACAGCGTAGGCAAAGCCAACTGCAAACTCATTGCCTGCATGACCGCGGCGAAGGGTACACTACTCAAAATGTAAATCCAAGACCCAATAGCCCCCAAGGGGAGTAGCAACAGCGGCACGAGCGTTAGCGGCTTAGTTTTTATAGAATAGCGCAGATTCAGCAGTGCGTATTCTTTAAAAGAAAGGTAAACGTTCTCGAAAACTACTTCCATGCTGGCCGCCGTGCAGTTATGAATCAGGCAATTACCTTGAAGCCGCAGTAGCTGTGCAGCACTTCGGGCAGGCGGATGCCCTCGGGCGTCTGGTTGTTCTCCAGCAGCGCGGCCACGATGCGCGGCAGGGCCAGCGCCGAGCCGTTGAGGGTATGCAGCAGCTGGGTTTTGCCACCCTCGCCGCGGTAGCGGCACTTGAGGCGGTTGGCCTGGAAGGTTTCGAAGTTGCTCACCGACGATACTTCCAGCCAGCGGCCCTGGGCGGCGCTCCACACCTCCAGGTCGTAGGTGAGGGCCGAGGTAAAGCCCATGTCGCCGCCGCAGAGGCGCAGCACGCGGTAGGGCAGGCCCAGCTGTTGCAACAGGCTCTCGACGTGCGCCACCATCGTTTCGTGGGCGGCGTAGGAGTTTTCGGGCTGGGTTATCTGCACGATTTCCACCTTGTCGAACTGGTGCAGGCGGTTGAGCCCGCGCACGTCGGCGCCCCACGAGCCGGCCTCGCGGCGGAAGCAGGGTGTGTAGCCGGTATTGCGCACGGGTAGCTTGTCGGCGGCGATAATCTCGTCGCGGTAGAGGTTGGTAATAGGCACCTCCGAGGTCGGAATCAGGTACAGGTTGTCCTGCGCGTCGTGGTACATCTGGCCTTCTTTATCAGGCAGTTGGCCGGTGCCGTAGCCGCTGGCCTCGTTCACCAGAATGGGCGGTTGCACCTCCACGTAGCCCGCATCGCGGGCCTGGTCGAGGAAAAAATTAATCAGTGCCCGCTGCAAGCGTGCGCCCTGGCCCTTGTACACTGGGAAGCCCGCGCCGGTAATCTTGATACCGAGCTCAAAATCAATGATATCGTACTTCTTAATCAGCTCCCAGTGGGGGAGGGCCCCGGCGGCCAGCTCGGGCTTGGTGCCGTGCTCGCGCACCACCTCGTTGTCGTCGGCCGAGCGGCCGGCGGGCACACTCTCGTGCGGCACGTTGGGCAGCTTGTAGAGGAGCTGGGTCTGCTGCTGCTCGGCGGCGGCCAGCTCGTCGGCGTGCGCTTTTATCTGCGTTTTGAGTTCGGCGGTGCGGGTTTTCAGGGTTTCGGCGCCGGCTTTGTCGCCGCTTTTCATGAGGCCGCCAATCTGGCGAGCCAGCTCGTTGGCCTCGGCCTGGGCGGCGTCGTGCTGGGTTTGCAGGGCCCGGCGGCGCTGGTCGAGGTCCAGAATGGCCTGCACGTCGGCCTCGGCCGTTTTAAAATTGCGTTTGGCAAGGCCGGCCAGCACGCGGGCGGTCTGCTCTTTTAAGACAGAAATTTGCAGCATAGTGCGGGCAAAGGTAGTTTTTGATTAACGACGAATGACCAATGGGGAATGGCGAATGAGTGGTGGCGAATGACGAATGCCGTGCGGCGGGGTCAAAAGGGCATTCGTCATTCGTCACTAGTCATTCGCTAATTACGCCGAACCCGTTGGCAATTTGCCCGTACTGGCTTAATATTGCAGCAGCAAGCCGGCCCGCGGGGTCGGCGGGGCTGGCCTTGTGGGCTGGCTCAGTGCGTAGCTGGCTCAATCAGGTTGCTTTTGGTGGAGCTGCCGGCTGCCTTTCCCACACCTCACTCCTTTCCTGTTTGTTGCCTGCCGCTTTGTTGGTTGTGTGGCGCTTCGGCGCTTCGTGTAGTTGGTTTTTGGCCTGTGGGCCGAAGCCGTCGCGCATGGCCTCCGGGCCAGCACCTTTCCGCCGCGGCCTGGGCTAGCCCCGTCCCTGTTTCCCCTCCCTCCCTAGTTTATGTACACCCTCAATGAGCTGAAGGACCGGCTGCTGTCCGACCTCAAAGAAATTGCTGAGCAACTGAACGTTGGCAATTTTAAGCGCCTGAGCAAGCAGGATTTGATTTATAAAATCCTCGACCAGCAGGCCATTCTGCCCGCCGACCAGCTGCCCGGTAAAAAGCCCGCTACCGCAGCCCCCGCCGAGGCAGCCCCCGCAACTGAGGCGGCTGCCCCTATTGCCGAAGCTGCCCCCGCCGCCGCTGCTACGGCGGATGCTGCGCCCGTCCCCGCCCGCGGCGCCCGGGGCGGTGCCGGCCGTCGCCGCCCTGCTGCCGCGGCCGTAGTCGAGCAGCCTTTTACCGACGTAGCGGCCCCCGCCGCCAGCGCGCCCGCTACCGAAGCCACTGCGCCGCAGGAAACGCAACCGGCTGCTACTGAAGAAGCACCGCAGCCTACGCGCCTTGAAAAAGTGGAGGCCGACGAGCAGCAGGTGGCCAGCGTATCGGTAGCCGCCGAGGAAGCCACCGCGCCCCCGGCCGAAACCAACCCTACCCAGGAAACGCACTCGGCTGGCGAAAGCGCCCCCGTGCGCCGCGAACGCCGCGAGCGCGTAGACCGCGCCGGCCGCCCGGTGCCCCGCCGCGAGCCCGGCCAGCCCGCCGCCAGCAGCGACACCGAAACTCCTGAGATGCAAGCTGCTACTGCCAGCGAAGCAGCCGTGGCTAACCCCGAGGCAACTACCGAAGCCGCCACCGACCGCCGCGAAAGCCGCGAGCAGCGCTTCGAGCGCGAAAACCGCGATACCAACGGCCAGGGCCAGCGCCGCAACGACCAGCCGCGCACCGAGTACCGTGACAACCGCGAGCCGCGCGAAGGCAATGGCCAGAACCAGCCGCAAAACCAGAACCGCTATAGCAACGACCAGCCCCGCGAGCAGCGCATCAACGGTGCCGGGGCTACCGACCAGCCCCGCCTGAGCCGCGAGGAGCGCTACGCCCAGCGCGAAGCCCAGCGCCAGCAGCGCCGCGAAGAGCGCCAGCGCCAGGGGCTCGAAGGCCAGCCCGCCGGCGAGCAAGGCACTAGCAGCCCGGCCGTAGTAGGTAGCCAGCCGGTAGCCGCTGGCGGTGTGAGTACTGAAGGGCAGCGCCCGCCGCAGCAGCAACAACAGCGCCCGCCCCGCGCCCCCGAACTCGACCTCGTGGTGCCCGGCTCGGGCACGATGGAGCTGATGGCCGACGGCGGTTACGGCTTTCTGCGCTCGCCTTATTACAACTACCTCACCTCGCCCGACGACATCTACGTGTCGCCGCAGCAGGTGCGCCAGTTTGGCCTCAAGGCCGGCGACACGGTGAACTGCACCATGCGCCCGCCCCGCGAAAACGAAAAGTATTTTGCCCTGGTGAACGTGGAAGGCATCAACGGCCGCACGGTGGAAGAAGTGCGCGACCGCGTGCCCTTTAGCCACTTAACGCCGCTCTTTGCCGATGAAAAGCTCAAGCTGAGCACCAAGCCCACCCAGGTGAGCACCCGCGTGCTCGACCTGTTTGCGCCCATCGGCAAGGGCCAGCGCGGCCTCATCGTGGCCCAGCCCAAAACCGGTAAAACGGTGCTGTTGCAGGAGATTGCCAACTCGATTTCGGAGAACCACCCCGAGGTCTATCTCATTATCCTGCTGATAGATGAGCGCCCCGAGGAAGTAACCGATATGGCCCGCTCGGTAAAAGCCGAAGTGCTGAGCTCGACCTTCGACGAAACGGCCGACCGCCACGTGAAAATCGCGGAGCTGGCCCTCGACAAGGCCCGCCGCCTCGTGGAGTGCGGCCACGACGTGGTGATTTTGCTCGACTCCATTACCCGCTTGGCGCGGGCCTACAACACGGTGCAGCCCAGCTCGTCGCGCATCCTCTCGGGTGGTATCGATGCCGGCGCGCTGCAAAAGCCCAAGCGCTTCTTCGGTGCCGCTCGTAACATCGAAGGGCCTGGCTCGCTGACGATTATCGCCACGGCGCTCATCGAAACCGGCTCGAAGATGGACGAGGTTATCTTTGAAGAGTTCAAAGGCACCGGCAACATGGAATTGCAGCTCGACCGCAAGCTGGCCAACAAGCGCGTGTTCCCGGCCATCGACATCCCGGCTTCCGGCACCCGCCGCGAAGACCTGCTGATGGGCCGCGACGAGCTGAGCCGCGTGTGGGTGCTGCGCAAGTTCATGACCGACATGAGCGCCACCGAGGCTATGGAATTCCTCAAGGACCGCATGAAAGGCACCAAGGACAACGAAGAATTCCTGCTGGCCATGAACGGCTAAACGGCTAGCAAGCGCATAAGCTGCAAAAATGACGGGTCAAACGCTACCTTCGCCACGCGGGTAGGGTTTGGCCCGTTCTTCATTTTTTACAGTTTCCGATGGCGGCCGTTCTCCCAATTTCTCCCGAGCAAGAAGCCCAGCGCTTGCAAGCCCTGAAGCCGTATAAAACGTTGACAAACCTGCACCGGGAGGTGTTTGAGCAAATAGCCCGGCTGACCGCCAAGCTCTTTGCCGCCCCCATGGCGCAGGTGTCGCTGGTCGATGCCGACGAAGTGCTGTACCCCGGCAACGTGGGCGACCCCAAGCTGGCCGACCGGCTGGCCCGCGAAGACAGCATCTGCGCCGTAGCCGTGTACCGGCCCAATACCACGACGGTTTTTCCCGATTTGCGCGCCCAGCCCTGCCAGTGGGTGAGTAAGGAAGCGCAAAAGGACTTTGCTTTTTACGCCAGCCACCCCATTCAGACTGCTACCGGGCAGCCCATCGGCTCGCTGTGCGTGCTCGATAAAAAGCCCCGCGAGTTCACGGCTAATGAGCAGTTTATTCTGCAACGCCTGGCGGATATTGCCATGAAGCTGCTCGACCTAGAGCTAGTGGCCGCGGCCGAGCAAGCCCTGTGGGCGGCCATCCAAGGGCGCATCGCACTCTCGTTGCAGCGCATCGAAACCCTGACCGCCCTGGCTCGCTGGGAGGTATCGCCCGAAACCGCTACGGCGCGGGCGTACCAGGTTTCCATCCACGAAGAGCGGCTGCTCATTGTGCAGGATATTGATTATGAGATTTCTATGGCCTTTGCCCGCCTGCCCAAGGCCTAGCCCCGCAGCAGCAAGATGGCCATGAATGCCAGGCTGAGGCACACCGACGATACCTTGTTCATGCGCATGGTCCAGGTGAAATTGGCCAGCGCCGGGTCGCGCCAAGCCAGCCAGGCCCAGCGCCCAAACAGCGCCACCACTGGCCCCGTGGCCACCAAAAACAGCAGCAGGCTGCGCGGCTCCTGCCGCTGCCAGTAGGTGAGGGCCATGAGTGCCGCGCCCGCCAGCAGCCCGCCCGCCGCAAACCCGAACGTGCCCCGGATGCCCAGCCGCAAACTCAGGGTGCGGTCGCCGCGGCGCGCATCTTCCTGGTGCTGATAGATTTGGGTGAGTGGGTAGGAGCCGCACAAAAAGAGCGTGCTCACCAGCGCCAGCTGTAAATTGCTGGCCTCAAAAAGCTGTGCCTGGCTAGCCCCGGCGCCCACCTGGGCCATCAAAAAGGTAAAGGCTCCCTGAAAAACGACCACCACCACGGTGCTCAGCAGCGGGTATTTCTTGAGCCGGATGCCCTCGTAGCTGTACGCCCGCGAGATGAGGATGTACACTACCACCATCGCCGCAAACGGCCACCCCAGCAGCAGCGCCGCCAGCAGCGCCAGCGTCTCGAACAGCCACACCAGGTGAATGAGCTCGGGCGTGACGGGCGGCGGCGCCGCCAGCCCCCCGATGCTGCCCTCGTCGCGGTCGTAGTAGGAGTTATAGCCGTTGCTGGCCGGATACACCAGCAGGTGCAAAATGGCGAACGCCGCCGCCGCCCGCCCCCAGCTAAAAGGCTCGCGCAAAGCGCTGAGCCCGAACCAGAACACGGGCATCAGAAACAGTGAAAACGGCAGGCGCAGCAGCGCAAAAGCTCGGCGGTAGGCGGGCGGCAGCATGGGGCGAAGGTAGGCAGGCTAGCCGGCGGGGGCGGCCGGCGGCGCAGTGGGCCAGCCCACCAGGTACGTCACGCGCGGGCCCCACCAGTGGCGCAGCTGCCCCGCCCGCCAGTGGTAGCGCCCACCTGGGTCGGCCTGGCTGGCCAGAGCCAGCAGCGCCGCCGGCGAATACATGCGCAGGATGGACACTGAGCCATCCCACATGGTAGCCAGCGGGATGATGGGCAGTAAATACGTGAAAACCAATCGGCTAAGCCGAAACGGCCGAAAAAACGGCGTCAGCAGTAGCTGGGCCACCGGCAGCACCGTGAGCGCCAGCCCGATTTCGAGCCAGCTTTTGGCCGCGCCCTCAAACACGCCCACGCCCTGCCCGCTGGCCACCGCGTCGCGCAGCAAGGCCGTGGCCGGCGCCGGTGCAAAGTGGTGAAACGCCGAAAAAATAACCCGGAACCCAGGTAGCTCCGCCGGCACGGCCAGGGCATCGACGGGCGCGGCGTGGCCCCGGATGGCGCCGCTGGTGCGGCTAGCCACGTCGGCCCAGGCGGCGGGCTGGGGGTAGAGGTCGGTGAGGGTGATAGTGGCTCGGGGCAGGCCCTGGGCGTGCAGGGCGGCCAGCACGGTTTCGGTGCCACCCCCGGCGCCGGCGCCCAGCTCCAGCAGGTGGCTTTGGTGGGTGCGGCGCAGGCCCTCGGCCAGCAGCGGGGCCACCGGGCGGTAGGTGCCCAGCCCCGAAATCATGAACCGCAGGTAGTCCATCATCCCGGCCCGGATGGTGGCCGGAAACCACGGCAGGTCCTCAAACTCGAATAAATGCAGGCGGAGCTTCACGGCTGGCAAATACGGCAAAAGGAGTTTGCGGGTAGGAATCAGCCCTAAAAAAACGCCCGGCAGCAACCTGCCGGGCGTTTTGAGCTTTCAAAAGGGCTAGCGAGCCCGCCTACTTGCCGCCGATGCCGAACACTTTTTTCAGCAGCGAGGTGGTGCGGGCCACCGGGTTTTCGCGAATATCGGCCTCCTCCTGGGCGATGAGCGTGAACAGCCCGTCGATGGCCTTGCCGGTGGCATACTGGTTGAGGTCGGTTTGCACGGGCGTCACGAGCGGTAGCTTGTTGTAGGTGCTGGAGAGCGTGGTATAGTACCGGGTAGCCTCTACCTTGTCGAGGCTTTGCTGCATGATGGGCATGAAGGCCGTAGTAAGCTGCGAGGTAGTGGTGCGCTTGAGGTACTGGGTGGCGGCGTCCTTCTGGCCGGTGAGGATGTTCCACACGTCGGTGAAGGTCAGCTGCTTGATGGCGTTGATGAAGATGGGCTTGGCGCTTTTAGCCGCATCCTCGGCGCCGCGGTTCAGCGAGAGCTCAAACTTATCGACCTGGCTGCCCAGGCCGATGCTGCGCAGGGTGTTGGCCATTTTCTGGGCATCGGGCGGGAAGGGGATGCGGATGAGCCGGTTCAGGTTGAAGCCATCCACCCGCGAGGCCTGGTCCGAGCCCTTCGAAATGCCCTGGATGAGCGCTTCCTTCAGGCCATTGGCTGCCTCGGTATTGGTGAGGCCGGCTACGCTGGTGGTGGTCGTCGTGGTAGTCGTCGTTTTGGTGGGCAGCTTGAAGCCGCCGATGCTGGTGGGCAGCTTAAACTGGGCGTGGGCGGGAAGCGAGAGGCTACCGAGCGCCAAGCAGAGGAAGAAGCAATTTTTCATGGCAAAAAGGGAAGCTAAGCAATGGAAGAAGCTGGACCAATGAGGCAAGCTCATTAACGGTTGAGTGCCACCGAAAGCATCCGGCATGAATTGTTAGCCAAAAGACGTACCAGTTTCCGGAGCGTCTCCTACGCACTCGGCAAATACCCTGTATTCACCGACTGAGCCCAGGATAATCGCCTAAGGCTACTGAAGTATGGTAGTGCATCTAAAATGGTAGGACTGTACCAGAAAGCAGCGGCTCACAGTGTTTCCTCAGACCAGTAATATGTATCAGCCAGCCAATAAGCATACAGCTTTCTCGCAGAAAACAATCCTACTACTAAGTACAACCCCGTAAGTAAAAGGCCCCCCATTAGTACTGCTAAGTCCATTGATTCATCTTTGAAAAAAGCAAAGCTGGCAATGGCTGGCATTATTGCCTGTAGGCTTGCTACCGTACCGTAAAATTTTTGTTTTCGCTTCCGAGCATCGGACAGCGCGAGAATCCTGCCTAGTAGGAGAGGCAAAAACACTAGGGATGGGAGTGAGAAAATAAAATCGAATGAAATACCCCAAATAAAAAGTAGGGCCAAGCCTGCCCCATAGCCTGCCCCCTCCATTGCCATTGGATTGTCTGGATGTTCAAGCGGGGGCTCCGGGAGCAGACATAAGCCTACTATTAACAGGATGAGTAGGATAGCCCGATTTGTTACCCATAACAAAAAAGCTCTTTTGGGGGGCGGAGGGGCTGGAAGGATGACAGAATCCATAAAAAGAACGTTGAGGCCGCAAACATACGCTACTTCTGTATTAGCTTTGCATTACAAAGTACTTCAACGCCCCGCATGAAGCCCGCCGCCCAGGACCCGCTCGCCCAGCTTACCGAAATCCGCGCCATTATGGAGCGCAGTTCGCGCTTCATCTCGCTCAGCGGGCTGAGTGGGGTGGGGGCGGGCGTGGTGGCGCTGGCGGGCACGGCCATCGGGCACTACTACTTGCAGCAGGAGTACGGCGCGCAGGGCTTCCGGCGGCTGTTCGAAACCTCGCAGGGCGAGCGGCTGGCGGCGCTGCCGTTTTTGCTGGGCCTGGCCTTGGCCATGATAGCGGCGGCGGTGCTGGTGGCGGCGTTTTTTACGCTGCGCCGCACCCGGCGCGACGGCCTGCGCTCGGCCTGGACGGCCCCGGCCCGGCGCTTGGTGCTGGCCCTGCTCATTCCGCTGGTGGCGGGCGGGCTGTTTTGCCTCAAGCTTTTTTTGAGTGGCGCGCCCGAACTGGTGGTGCCGGGCCTGCTGGTGTTCTACGGGCTGGCCCTGCTCAACGGCAGCAAGCACACGCTGGAGGAAGTTAAATACTTGGGCATCACGCTGGTGGCGCTGGGGCTGGTGGCGCTGCTGCTGCCCGGCTACGGCCTGCTGCTGTTCGGGCTCGGCTTCGGGCTGGGCCACATCGGCTACGGCCTCTTGATGTATAACCGTTACGAGCGCCCGAGCAAGGCGAACTTTACCGCCCCGTGAAGTACGCCATCCACACCCTCAACAAAGCCTTCGACCACCGGGTGCGCCTCGGCGTGATGGCCGTGCTGCTGGCCAACGAGTCGGTGAGCTTCAACGACTTGAAGGACAGCCTCGACCTCACCGACGGCAACCTGGCCAGCCACGTAGCCGCCCTCGAAAAAGCCGGCTACGTGCTGGTCAACAAGCAGTTCGTGGGTAAAAAGCCCAATACCACCTACAACGCTACCGCCGAGGGCAAAGCCGCCTTTCAGGAGCACCTGGCGGCGCTGGAGAAACTGCTACGCGGCGCGTAGGCACTACCCTACTTGTACAGAGTGATGCTGATTATCTGCCTTTTTCTCATGCTTTTTTACTTTGTTTCGCAAAGTTCTTTAAAAATTCAGTCCCCTTCTGCCGAGCCGCTAGTACCCGCTGCCTTACCCTCCTTAGTAAGTGCGTTGGGCCGGAGCGCAGCCTGGGCATTGGGATGTGCCACGGGGTGGGTACTGGCCTACCACTGGGCCGATGGGTACCATGCTTTTGAGATGGGCGCGCAGGGCTATGAGCAATTTGCGGGGCTGCTGGCCGTGGTGCTGCTGGGCGCTGTGCTGCTTCACACGCAAGCCCATAAGAAGTTCGCGCAGGTTTACCGAGTGTGCGGGGCTAGCCAGCGGTCTACGTATTACCTGGCACTTGGCTGGATGCTGGTGCTTAGTCTATTGCGGGCCATCTGGACGCTGGCGGTGCCGGTATTGGCTTTGGGGCTGGCCATGAAAAGTAGTGAGCCTGACGCGGGGTGGCGCTAAGTGCTTAGCTAATAAGAAGATTGAAGGCAGACTAAACCGTATCGAACAGTGAAACGCAGTCCTACCAACACGTAACAAATCAGTGCTCCTGCTATGGAATCCTCCTCTCAAAAACTACTAACCGTGAACGAGCAACTGCGGCAGTTGCCCGCCTATCACCCTATTCTGGCGCCCGAGCTACTGAAAGCATCGACCGCCAGCCGCGTGGTGGCCGCCCTGATGCAGTTCAAAGACACGGCGGCCATTCTGCTGCTGCTCAGCGATGGCTCGTTGCTGTTCGGCATCATTTGGCTGTTTGGCATCCCGGGGCTGCTGCTATACAAGGCGCGCTGGCGGCAGGTGCGAGGTCGTACCGGGCGCACAGCCGTCATGACCCAGGCGGTGGTGAGCCTGCTGCACGAGCTGTTCTGGACGTACGCTTTTTATGGGGAAAAAGCTAGTAGTGACGGCTCTGCGTATCCCGAAGCCCTGACTATACTCTACGGGCTAGGGGCCTTGCTGAGCCTGGGGCAGCTAGTAGTAGCCATCGGGGCCGACGACCAAGGGGAATACCTGGCTAGCGCTGCCCGTGAGCAGCCAGTGGAATAGCTCTTTTTTTGCCTTTATGCTTTGAATAACAAAGTTCTTTACTGATGAATGTAACTGCTTTCTGGCCCGCGCGCGCTGCTGCGGATGCCCCGCCGACTTATCACATTTCGGCCCGGCTGGCTAGCCTGCTGCTGCTGGCCACGGGCCTCAGCGACTACCTCTTCTGGCACGAGCTGGTGGGGCTGAATGGCCTGGTTTACATGGCGTTTCTGGTGGTAGCGCAGCTGCTGTTGCTACCGCGCTACGCGCCGGTGCGGCGCACGGCGGCCTTTTGGGTGGCCGTGGGCGGCTGCCTGGCCAGCGGCGGGCTGGTGGCCTGGTACGGCTCCAACGCGGCCGAGCTAGCGGCGCTAGCCTCGGGCCTGCTGCTGGTGGGGCTGGTCAATCAATCGCAGCTGCGGCTGGTAAGCTCGGCCGTAGCTACGGCCGTGGTGAGCGTGCTGCCCAGCGTGGCGCTGGTGCTCAGCAGCCTGCGCGTGCCCGAGGGGCTGGGCGGGCGGCTGCGGCGCACTTGGTACTACGGCCGCCTGCTGGGCCTGCCGCTGCTGGCGCTAGTGGTGTTTCAGGTACTCTTTACGTATGCCAACCCGCGCTACGCGGCGCTGAGCGCACAGCTGTGGCAGGTGCTGGCCGACGGGCTAGCCCGGCTGATTGAAGCCATCTCGGTGCCGCACCTGCTGTTTATGCTGCTGTGCGGGGTGGGGGCGGTGGGTGCGCTGGTGGCAGTACCGGTGCATTTTTTTCTCGACCACGAGTCGCGCTTTGGAGAGTTTGTGCGGCGGCAGCGCGACGGCGTGGCCTCCTTTGCGGTGCGGCGGCCCAATTTTTCGCACTCAAGCCGGGGCGCGCTGGCCCTGCGCAAGGAGTGGCTGGCAGCCGTGGTCAGCATGGCCCTGCTCAATGCCATGCTGCTGGTGGTGAACGTGGTGGACGTACGCTGGCTGTGGTTTGGCTTTCGGGCCGCGCCGGGCTTCGACCTCACGCAGTTTGTGCACGAGGGCACCTACGTATTGATTCTCAGCATCCTGCTGGCGGCGGGCATCATGCTGTGGTTTTTTCGGCGCAACCTCAATTTCTACAAGCCGGGCCTGCCGCTGCTGCGCTGGGGCGCCACGCTGTGGGTGCTGCAAAATGCGGTGCTGGCCGTGAGCGTGGGGCTGCGCAACTACTACTACATCGAGGCTACCGAGCTGGCCTACAAGCGCATCGGGGTGTATGGGTTTTTGCTGCTCACCCTGTTTGGGCTGGGCACGGTGCTGCTCAAAATCTGGCAGCGGCGCTCGGCCTTCAGCCTGGTGCGGCTGAATTCGTGGGCGGCCTACGCGCTGGTGCTGGGCCTGGCGGCCGGCAACTGGGAAATCTGGATTGCGCGCTACAACCTGCAACCGCGCTTTACGCGCCTCAATATCGGCTTTCTGCTCACCATGCCGCCGCGCGTGCTGCCGGTGCTGGCCGCCCGCGAAGGGCTCATTGACCAGGCCAAAGAACTGGTGGAAGAGGGCGACGACGGCTATTTCCACCTCATTCCGCGCGAGGTAGCGCACAACAAGCTACGCAACCGGCTGGCCCAGTTCCGGGCCGAGTACCCGCAGCGCGATTGGCAGAGCCGCACCGGCGCGGCCGAGCGGGCTTACCAACAACTTGAAAGTCATGATTAATCCGTTTTTCAAGCCCCATGCGGTGGGCGAGTGGCTGCGCTACAGCCTCAGCTGGACGGGTGCCTGCCTGGGCGGCTTGCTGCTGGGCTGGTTGGTGCTGCCCAACGTGTTGCCGATGGCCCTGGGCAGCCTCGTAGTTAGTGCAATGCCGTCAGCCACTCTGGTAGCGTACCTATTGATTTGGCGATACGCGGTGATGGGCGGCCGGGCGATAATCCGGCACGATGAAGAACACCATGACCTTTCACTCACGCGGGTGGCGGCTAATCTGTGGCTGATTGTGCTCACAATCTTTCAGTCAGCTTGTGTGCTAGGGCCTCTCATTATGCTGGCGGTAATACTATTTGAGTTGTGGGCTGAGCCGTCGGGTGCGCATTCCAGTGAGCCCATTTATTGATTGCTAATGGCTTGGCCAGGCGGGTCAAACCCATTTGACCCGCCCTTGCCGAGGTTACCAATCCATACTGGCGGCCCATCAGGTACTCGCTGTTTTCGCCGCTGGGGCTCGCCCTGCTGGCCGCTCACCTGGGCAATCGGCTCGCAAAAATTACGGCACTAACTCTCTCAAGTACAAAAGCCATGAAAGCAATCGTCGCCTGGCTCGTTACGGCGGCCTGGACAATAGTTGGGACCAGTATGGCCATCGCTGCTGAGGCATCCTGGGCCGCAGTCTACGTCATTTTACTTGGCATCCCCTGCTGCCTGGTTCTGTGTATGCGGTCATACGGTGGCGCAGGGGCAGCCGATGCGGCAGCCCGGACAGTGACTGGCAGTGAAGTCGCCTTCGTCCTCCTAAGCACCTTGATTTTCGCGCTAGTAATGTTTGGGGTACTGATAAGCCAGATGACTTTAGTTTTTTAGTTGATAATCAAAAAATTGTTAAATAAAGAGTCGCTTTCGTCATGCGCGTCAAGCTCATTCTCCCTGCCCTCACCGAGGCCACCAACCCGTACTGGCGGCCCATCAAGTACTCGCTTTTTCCGCCGCTGGGGCTCGCTACGCTGGCTGCCTACCTGCCGCCCGACTGGGAGGTGGACATGCAGGATGAGCACGTGGAAAAGCTGCACCTGCACGATGCCCCCAACCTGGTCATCATCCAGGTCTACATCACCAATGCCTACCGTGCCTACGCCCTAGCCGACCACTACCGCGCCCGCGGCGCCTACGTGTGCCTGGGCGGCCTGCACGTCACGAGCCTGCCCGACGAGGCTGCCCCGCACGCCGACAGCATTTTTCTGGGGCCGGGTGAAGAAACCTTTCCGGCATTTCTGAAAGATTTTCAACACGGCCGGCCGCAGCGGCGCTACGTGTCGGGCGCCGGGCGCACCCTGGTGGGCGTGCCGCCCATCCGGCGCGACCTCATCAAGCGCGAGCGCTACCTGGTGCCCAACTCGATAGTGGTGACGCGCGGCTGCCCGCACCACTGCGATTTCTGCTACAAGGATGCCTTTTTTGAGGGAGGCAAGTCGTTCTACACCCAGACCGTGGACGATGCCCTCGCGGAAATAAACCGCCTGCCCGGCCGCCACCTCTACTTCCTCGACGACCACTTGCTGGGCAACGTGCGCTTCGCGGCCGGCCTCTTCGAGGGGATGCGCGGCATGGGCCGGCTATTTCAGGGCGCGGCCACCGTCGATAGCATTTTGCGCGACAATGGCCTGCTGGAGAAAGCCGCGCAGGCCGGGTTGCGGAGCTTGTTCGTGGGGTTTGAGACGCTGAGCCCGGTAAACCTGAAGTCGAGCAACAAGCCCCAAAACCTGGGGCGCGACTACGCGGCGGCCATCCGGCGGCTGCACGATTTGGGCATCATGATTAACGGCAGCTTCGTGTTTGGCCTCGACGACGACCGGCCCGACGTGTTTCGGCGCACCGTGGATTGGGCGGTAGAGCAAGGCATTACCACCGCCACCTTCCACATTGCCACACCCTACCCCGGCACGGCGCTGTTCAAGCAGATGGAGGCCCAGGGCCGCCTGCTGCACCGCCGCTGGAATGAATATGACACCCGCACGGTGGTGTGCCAGCCGGGACCCCACCTGACCGCCCGCCAGCTCAAAAACGGCTACGACCAGGCCTACCGCGACTTCTACTCCTGGACCAACATCACGAAGGCCAGCCGCGTGCACGACACCCTGCGCCACCAGCTCAAGCACTTCGCCTACGCCGGCGGCTGGAAAAAATTTGAGCCGCTCTGGAATTTCATGATAAAATTCCGCCACCTCGACGCCATGCGCCCCCTGCTCGAAGGCATCCTGAGCAAGGTGCGTGGCACCGACCCCCAGGCCGGGCCCGGCGCCCCCCCGCTAGCCCCCGCCACCGCCGATACCGAGCTGCTGCTGAAGCTGCCAGTGCTGCAATAATCTCTACCTCTTCTTACCCGCCATGCGGCGGCTGCAAAGCGCTTCGCATGGCTGCCTTTCTGAGCTGAAAGACAAATTTTTATGCGCAACCCATTTAGTAAGCCTGCTACGCTGTGGCACTGGTGGCTAGGCAGTTTGTGCTGGACGGTGGCTGTTGTGGCTAGCTGGCTATCCTTCAGCTATGCCCTGCTTCATGTAACGAATAGCCTCCACGGCTGGCAACAGCAGGAAAACTGGGTTATGTGCGGCATCGTGGGCAGCCTCGGAGTGGCGCAGATACTGGTAACATGGGCCGCGTGGCGACGTCCTGCTGCCTACCCGGTCATTGGGTGCGCCAACTGGCCCGCGGTGCTCATCCTGCTGTGGCGGGCGGGGCTAGCCGCCTTTCAAATAATCTGGTTGGGATTAGCTGTCATTAGCCTGGGCTACGGCCTGTCTGGTCCGGCTCATCCTGCGGTTCACTCCATTATAAATCAGTAAAAATCATGACTTTCGCCGACATCAAAACCTATTTCCAGGCCAACCACGCCCGCTTCGCCGACCTTGCCTGGGACGACCCGCACCAGCTTGGCTCCGCCGAGCTGCGCGCCGTGCGCACCTCCCTCCAAACGTTTCAGCGGGGCGAGGGCACCGGCGGCGACCACCTCACGGCCCTGGCCGAGCAGCTCGGCGATGCCGACTACGCGGCGGCCATGCGCCTCTTCATTCAGGAAGAAGAGGGCCACGCCGCCATGCTGGGCCGGTTTATGGACCGCCAGGGCATTGCGCGCCTGCAAACGCACTGGTTGCACGACGTTTTTCGCAGCCTCGGGCGGCCGCTGGGGCTGGTGCACATGGTGCGCGTCATTCTCACGGCCGAGGTGGTGGCTACC
>Ga0160429_1000438_pt1 | contig 40010 bp, 27 predicted proteins | sample SolpanmetagenomR_FD_108199 | JGI IMG/M metagenome (GOLD analysis project Ga0160429, IMG submission 108199) | Solar panel surface microbial communities from Lawrence Berkeley National Laboratory, California, USA - R | ecosystem: Engineered > Built environment > Solar panel > Unclassified ... | reverse complement strand
CCATCGCCCTGCCCAAGCCACCACCAGAGCAGCGGTTTTTGTCCTTCTGGCGCACGTATTACCGCCGATAGCAGCAGCTTGGGAACGGGAGGCAAAACGGACCAGGAGTTCTGCAACAGCCACCGCACCTTATTTGCGCATCCTTTTATGGCTTCATCAACCCCTTCTGCGCGCTGGAAATGCACTTGGCAAAGACTTTCGAAGCCACTCGCTCGGGAAAGGCCTCTCTGAGCTACCCTGATACCTCACTCTGCTTCGCTACTAAACGAGCTAGTTCAAGAAAGCCACCGTTTAGGTGAAGGTGAGAAAGGGCGTATATCCCGTCAGTGGCTTACTCTTTCGAGAAGCTAAACCCGTACAGGTACTTGCTTTGGGCAGATGCAGTGGGTTCTACTACGAAGGTAAAATCCGTATTCTGTCCTCCTCGAATCAGTACCCCAGCTAACCGGACTAACTGATGGGTGCCGTCGTCCAAATTGCGTTGCATCGTTTCAAACCCCTGCAGACTGAACTCCTTCACCGGACCGTATTGGCGGCCGACGGCGAGCAATGTTGGTTTGGTCTTTTGCCACTCCTGCTGGGAAGCGGCGAGCGGGTTGCCGCGGGTCAAAAAGCGGTCATATTCCCCGGTGCGCAGGTCGTCCACAGCAGGGGCAACTAACCGCATAGCTTGTTCTACCCGCGCCAAGTCTTGGGTAGTAAACTCGTAAGTGTTGCCGCCGCCCGCTGCGTCAATCTTAATGCGAATGAAGGCGTGCGCTTTCTTTTCGGCCGGTGAAAGCGCCTGGAAAAACAAGTATGCGCAATTAGACGCGGGCAGGTCAAAGGTGGCAAAGTGTTGCTGAATTTTGTCGGCGACACTGCTGAGCTTGAGTTCATAAAACTTGCCTTGTACCTCGTCTTCGGTGGAAGATGATATGCCTTTCGCGTACACAAGTTTGCCCCCGTAGAACGCCAGCACTTGGTCCATGCCCTTGGATTCGGTTGCAGAAGTGCAGCCCCCGAAGGAAGCGGCGAGCACGAAGAGCCCTAGCAAGAAAGCACCTCTTATCCGAACAGTTAAAGGGGCTAGACTCATACAGGTACAGCCCTAAAAGTAGCGCAGGAGCAAATGCAATCCGGTAAATCCCTCGTTTGGATGAACAATCCTTGCCGGTTCGTTCGCAAAGCGACTACATCTCTCTCTATGGACACTGGGGGTTCAAAAACTGGTTTCTGACAGCAACGTTCGGCCAACCCGTTTAGAACTGGGTTTCTTAAACTCAAGGGACTGCAAAAAAAAGGCCGTAATTAACCGTTCGGAAAACCACCCTACGCCCACGGCCCTGAAAACGGTGTTTTCGGGGCCGTGGGCGTAGGGTGGTAAGTTGTTCGAAAAACGGTGGGTTTATATTCAAGTAAAATCATCAGCTACCTAATCATCCATGAAGAAAATCCTGTATTACGTTCTGGGTTTCTGTGTTCTGCTGACCCTGTCCGCTACCTATTTTCTTTTCTGGGGGTTTGGGGCCCGGAGACGGGAGCAAAACAAGGAAAACTCGCACCGGGTCCGCGTTGGAATGCCCGTTCGGGACGCCTTGGCCATCATGGGCCCGAGCAGCAGAAAGGAAAATCGAAAAGATTACGTGGTGTACTATTACGACCCGCAGCCACTGGCTGCGGATCTCATATCCGTATCTATGGGAAAAGATAGCCTGGTGTCGTCTGTCAACGACGGCGACGACTAGCCTCTTACTCGTCACCTTTCCCGGTCCTTCGTTTAAGAAACGTGACAAAGCTCAACGGCTACTCCTTTACTGTAACCTGCCACTCTTGGAGCGGAGCGAGGGCCGTTACTTTCACTGTTCGGTTATCGACCCAGTTGAGGGTATGGAAACGGACAGGATTAGCCGCGTCGTTTTCTACTACTGTTTTGATTTGGGTCTCGCCGTTGCCCTTGGCTAGGATGACTAAATCCACTTGGAAGGCAGTAACCGTCCACTGGCAGACTAAACAAGCCGTGAACTGGCGATTTGGAGAAGGAATAAACCGTTTGCCCACCTTTAGTACCCACGCATTCGCCAGATTAGCCCGTTGGCAGTGCGCGTAAGCCTCTAAAAAGGGTTGCCGGTCCCAGTGCTGCCTAGCACTTAGTAGCAGGCATGCCGCATGCACTAGACCGAGTTGTAGTCGCGCCTTAGCCAGGTCTGGCAAGCCGGCGTACCACACCAAATCGAGCGGGACTTCTACCGTCGCTACGTTGAGTAGTCGGAGGGGAGGGCCAAAGCTGGTAGCGGCGAAGTCAAGGACCCCAGGCGTATGGCGTACCCCGACAAAGACTTTAACGATGCCAGCCGAATCGAAGGCAGGCAGATAAGAGGTATACAGCTGAGCTACCGCCGCCGTGGAATGGTTGAAGTCTCGACAGTGGGGCTTGGTGGCGGTACCTAGCGTAATTTCCCGGATAGCCATGTTACCTGAGGCGATTCTGTGAAGTGCTAAAGTAGGATATTAGCTAGCAGAAGTGGTTAGCAGAATCATATTCCACTTCTTGGAATAGTTGGTTCAACAAACGTTATCAACTCAACCTTGTCACACGAACTAAATTAAAGTAGAGCTGCATATCAAGCAACTAGTCTGCCTCAGATTCTGATTGGGCTGCCTGCTTTTGTATGCTGCTGTAAATAGCTAGGAAACTAACCTGAAGTACGAATAGAATCCAGTACATGGGAAACCTCAACCAGATGTACAGCAACTCAAAGCCATCTACCATAACACCAGCGGGGCGGCGGGTACGCTCCAATTCTACTCTCATTGAGAGAATAGGAAGCACCAAACAGAACAGTATTCCGAGCGCTAACAAGAGCCAGCAGCCAAGCGAACTGGAGCCATAGCGCTTAATGTATGCCGCATTGGCTCCCACCACCAGCACTAGCACAGCATAATCGAAGTATCCGATTATCATCGAGTTTAGGTAATCTGGAGCAGGCATAAAATGGGCGGAGGGGGAATAATAAAGCGCCTCTATCTAGGCAGTAAATAGAATTTTATGCAAAGTAACGGGCATCTTCTTTTCCCTTTGATTCCTTGGAAAAGTCACTTTACATAACGCATCTATTCGGACAATTCTCGGAAAAGTGGTAGGTTTTGGCCCAGCTTACTGCTGTGCCCATCGTGGTACTTTAGCAGGATTTAATCGCTCAGTTAGCAGTTTGCGAAACTCATCCCTGCGGGTCATTTCGTAAACTTTGACTTGTAGACGAGTTTCTTAAGTGCATCCGGCCCGGTAGGGACCGGTTAGCACCTAGTGCTAGCTAGCTGGCACTAGGTTACCGAAAGGAACTAGATAAAACACTACTAGACTCCTTTCCATGAAGGAGGGCTGGCTAGACGTACTTTGCGACCTAGCGATGACTTCTTCCCTTCTTCCCCTCTGTGCCCTAACGGTCGGCCTACTCGTGGCGGCAGCCGCACAAGCCCCCCGCCCCAGTAGCTCGCCGCTGCCCCGTGATGGTCAAGTGCTCTACCGCCGCTATCGCGGCGAACTAGCCGGTCGGCCAGTGGTAGCCGAATTCACTTTGCGTCGGCTAAGCGGCCTGCCCAAAGAAGTTCAGCTTGACTTGGCGGGCCGTTATTACGACCTGGCCACCGGGGAGCAGCACGACCTCCGCCCCGTGGGACTGTTCAAGCCGGCGGCCCCCCTTACGCTACGCGAAGAAACCGATCCAGCACCGGGCCCGGTGTGGCACGCTACCCAGCCGCTGGGGCCCGTGCTGAGCGGCACTTGGCAGGTCAGCGCCCAGGGCTCGCCGCAGCCATTTGCCCTGCGTGAAGACTATACCGGCGCGGCGCGCTTCGAACGGCTGACCGAGCACACCACCGGCCGGCGGGGCGTCAACGCCTTCGGCGACCCCACCCGTTCTTCCCTCAACGTTACCTACCTGCACCTGCTGGGTGGCGATACCCTGCGCCCTGCGCTGGCGCGGCTGCAATGCCCAGTGCCGGCACGCCGCCGCCGCGAACGGCACGTTCTGGACCAGGTAACCAGCTCACAGGACATGGCTACCCTCTACGACCAGGCGCTCGACGTCACGCTTAACGAACAGGACCTGTTGGCCAGCGCTACCTATACCCAGGAAGGCGTAGTGGACCAGCGCCGCGCGCAGCACACGTGGAATAACTTCGTGTACGACCTGCGCACGGGCCGGCAATTCGGCCTGCTGGACCTGCTGCGGCCGGGTAGTGATACTATCGTGCAGCGCCTGATTACGGCCCAGCTCTGGCGTGGCGACCCCACTTACGCCGCCCTGCTGCAGCTCGACACGGACTGGCTACCCCTGCCCGACGAGGACTTTGTGTTGACGCCCGCCGGCTGCCAGGCCACCTACCAAACCGCGCCCGAAGACGAACCTTTCTACGCCTACACAGTGAACCTGACCTGGGCCCAGTTGCGCCCGCTGCTACGTGCCGGTACCCCCCTCGACCGCTTGCTCCAGGCCCGGGGTCTACCCCCAATAAAATAAAAACTGAATTTAGCCAACTGCGATTTACCCAGAGGGTAAACTCTTTACAGCCTGCAAACGACCGTGGCTGTTGCAGAACTCACCAACCAGCAAGCAACCAGCACAGGCGTGCTGCCAAGGCCATATAAAAGGCCATTTAAACGACCTTTTTAGCTTGATTTAGCTCGTAAAGGCCTCACGTGGAGGTGTTGCGACGAGTTATGCAACAGCCACGACCGTCTACAGAATGTAAAACGGACTACTGCTCCGTTTTAGCGGGGAGCGCTGGCACGTAAGCCGGAAAAAAAATTGGGTCGTCTTTCGCGCTTCCTTGTCGGTATTCATGTCCTTCCGGAACCGCTGAATCTGCCCCTGGTAGTAGTCCCGCTTATAGGCTGAGCAAGAGGCGGGGCGGCCAGGGCGAAGTGTTGCAGAAGCGCTGTACTTTGCCGACCCGATGGAATCGAAACCGCCAAGAAGCCCTTATCACCAACCCCTGCTCCTCAACGGCGTGCTGCTGCTGGTAATGGGCTTGTGGCTCGCCACGACAGTGAGCAACAAGCATTCACCCAGCGACTCTAACGCGGGGGCTTTCATAGTGGCTACGTTGGCGCTACCACTGCTCAACGGCTGCTTTGCCCTGCACGCTTTATTTTCCCGCCGCCGCGTGGCGGCGGCAGTATTTTTCCTCTGTACCCTGGTATGGGGAGGGTGGGCCTTTTTTTGGTGCACTACGGTGTTGTCTTTTCATAAGACTGGCGGGTAAGGCGCGAAGTAGAGCAGCCACGCGAGGTAGAAACGCGCCTGCTACTGCGTTTCTGAGCCCCTCCCAATCAGAATAAGGCCGCTGCTCCCAGCTATTAACCGAGGCTGGTGAACTACCTAAGCTGCGCTAAAACCCCTATTTAGTGCCCTCAAAGGTGAATTGGTAGCGGTAGCTGGCTGAGTGGTCGTGTTCGTGGCCGGTAGGTTGGGGCCGGAACACTTGGGCTATTGATTGCCCCGGCAGCACCAGGCGTCGCGTCGTCCCCTGCCGAAGTTGCAGGCCACTGATGGGCGGTTTAAGATCTCGGGCAGCTGGGCTAAAGACGCTCGTGACCAGCAATTGCGTACAGTGTGGGGGCACCCGATAGCATACTACGCCGCGCATATCCGTAATCTGTGGCTCGTGTCCAGCACTCGTATTGCAGGAGGCCCAGGTGGCAATGCCCCCCATACTGTTGCGCACCCAATACCACTGCCCCTGGTGAGTAGTGAGGTGGGCCAAAGATTGCCGGTGAGAGCGCTCGTGGGCAATCGAATCGACAGTAAGGCGATGACGACGGGCGACTACCTCCGTCCGCGGCACCTTCACCGAGTCGAGGGGAAAGCGGGCCGTTACCCACAGCGTATCGGGCGTTTGGTTGGCCACGACCCATTCGGCAGAATCCCCTTTCTCAGGGGGCGTGCAGCTGGGCACGGCCAGGACACTTAGGCCCAGTAGGCCTGCTAACCACCTCTTGTTAGGTATGCACATGCTGTTTTGCTGACGAACTTTCGCCCACCGGCCCGGCGCGCCTTTTTCGGTCGTTGGCAAAGGTGGCACAGGAGCTTATAATAGTAGTCGATTGTTCCTTCAACAACTTACTATAGCTAGCCCTAGTCATTTCTTAAAGGTTGGTGTCTGTTGCAGAACTCCTCACTCCTCAAGCAAACAGCGCAGGCTAGCTGCTAAGGCCAGGTAAAAGGTCATTTAAATGGCCTTTTTAGCTTGATTTAGCTCGTAGGGGCCGTGCTTGGGGATGTCGCGTTGAGTTCTGCAACAGCCACTGCACCTTTCTGAGCCATTAGGCTGACTTAGCAATGCAACACTGGGTTAGCCTTTTTGATGGCTCAAGAAGTGGGTTCCATAATGTAAGTTTGTGACCCATACTTACTGAGCCATGCAGCACACTTTCGGCTACGCCCGCGTTTCCGCCACCGACCAGAATCTGGCCACGCAGGTCGAAGACCTCACCCAAGCGGGTTGCACGCACATTTTTCAGGAGAAGGTTTCCGGCACGCGGACCCATAGTCTAGCCCTCGACGAGTTGCTAGCAGCCGTGCGGGAAGGCGACGTGGTGGTGGTGAACCGCCTGGCGCGACTCGGTCGCAATACAATACATACCATTCAATTGGTGGAGGATTTTAACCGGCGTGGGGTGCATTTTCGGGCGCTCGACTTGGGCATTGACTCGCGCACGCCAGCGGGTAAGATGATTATCGGGGTGTTTAGCTCCTTCAATCAGTATGAGCGGGAGAACAACCGGCAGAAGAGTTTGGCCGGCATTGAGCTAGCCAAGCAGCAGGGGAAGCACCTGGGCCGGCCCGCTGGACGCGATGCTGAGAAGCTGGCCAAGGTAGCCACGGCCTTAGAGCGGGGCTTGTCAGTGGCCGAAATTGTGACGGTTACTGGGATTAGTCGCGCCAGTGTCAAGCGCTATCGCCAGGATATTGAAATGCAAAACTCTTAAAGTCAATGAGTTGTTTTGGCTTAAATGTGATGTTATGTTGAGTGACAGAAACGAGTTCGCCAGTCTACTCTTTCAAGCAGACTAGCGAACTCGTTTCTAGGTTTAGTGCTATGCCTGAGGGGAAGGCGAATGCAATTGCGCCCGTTGCTTTCGGAGTGAGTATTGATAACTCACGCCACCGAGAACAGCGCCTAGCAGATAGATGGCGACTGTACGCCCATCGAACCTCGAACCAGTCAACCCAATGCCGAAACCACGAGAATACGTTTCGGGTAGCGCGCTCAGAACAGCGATAGTAGCCAAGACAGCTAGTAAGGCACTTATGCCATACGTATTCACAAGGCGGGGCCTGATAAACTTATCACTGGTAAACACTAAGAGCGTAAACACCACAATAAGCGAAATCTTCACAAAGGGCCCTACTTCGTCGGCAACTTCCCAAGTAGTGCGGAAAAAGTTAGCCAGTACATTGGGGCTGTACGCTTTAAAGTGGAGGGGGCTTGCGAGCACGAGCAAGGCGCTGGTGCCAAATACAAGTACTGCCCAAGCAACTAGAAGTGCTTTCAGTTTTAGCCGAGTAGGGTCAGGTTGTGGAGTCATAGTAGCCAGAAAACGTTCGGGTTTAGGCTATTCATCGAAACAAGACTGGTAACATTACAGCCGGCTATAGTCATTACTTAAACGTTCTTTCAAGAAATGACTATACCCGAGTTTGTCACGTTACTCAGTCGTTGGTTTAAGAAATGTGACAAGCAGTTGAGCGGGCTAGTTCAGGTGCTGGAATCGTCGCGGCTAGTAGGTGAACGCGTTAGTTTGCTGCTGGATGACTCTAGTCTAGGGATTATCTCCGTGGCTTGCCTATGGCCGCGTGCGAAACTTGACCTCGTACTGCTTTAACGGATAGCCCTGCTCGTCTTGGAAGCCCCCCCCGTTGAGCACAAAGGAATACGAGTGCCCGGGTTGCAGCGCGACTTGGTAGGTGTAGAAATGGGCATCAGCGCCAAAGCCTGGCTGTTTGACGACTGGGAACGCGGCTTTCCCTCCGGACCCATAGTCGGTGCTATGGCCGCCAGGGTCCATTGGGCCGGAAAACTCAATGCGAATTTCGCGCACGGCGGCATCGAGGTAGCCCTCCGCATCCGGCGCTGGCCAGAAGCGCGTAACGACGGGGCGGCGCTGCTCGTACGCCGCGAGCACCTGGGCTTTGTGGAGCGGCTGCGGGTAGTAGTGAGTCTTCGTGAGGAACGCTTCGATAGCGTGATCATTGTTGAAATCCAGTTCAATAAGCTCCTTTAGGGCTTGCTGTTTATCGCGCGCCTGCTGATAGTAGCGCTTGCCAATGGCATAGCCCATGTAGTAGCCCAGGTCCGATATGTGGCCTGGCTTATCGAGTTGGTTATAAAACCAATTCGAGATGTTGTCTGTGAACAACTCCAGCTTGAAACGTTCTTTCAACTCGGCTTCGTGAGCCGGCCCGTAGGTCATGTAGGGTAGCTGCACCTTTTTGCCGGTTACTAGTTCCACCACTAAATCGCAGGTGCCTTCGTTGAGCGCCCGTGCCAGTACCGTATTGCCCGACCCATGCTCTTGCGTATGCACGTACTCGTGCACATTGAGTGGGACCATGTTCTGGAACGGGGTGCGAGCATACACGCTCGCCAGAAAGGCGTGGTCCTTACCCGTAAACTCGGAAATATCGGTCTGGGGATTGCCCGTTTCTAACTCGGCGCCAATGAGCACCAGACTATCCTTGGTCGTGCCGCCTGAACGCAGGGCCCCCATCGTGAAGTAGATGCTGGCCGGGCGCAGAGCCGGGTAGAGCTGCTTGAACTTAGCCAGGTAAGGGGCTAGGTTCTGCGCTCCCGTCTTGGCAAGCTGAGTCGAAGGACGAATGGAGTTCCAGAACTTGGAATGGCGCCGAATTGAGCCAACCCACTCAGCGGCCGTGTAGCCCTCCACTTGCTGGAAAGCACGCAATCCGGGCGTCCCTTTGGCTAGGTAGAGCCGCGTGAAAATAGCGACTTGGCGCAGGCTGTCAGAGGTAGTGCGCACACTATCATAAGCAAGCCAAAAGCGGTCAATATCAGAAGAGAAGACGCGTTGCTTCGGTTGTTGGCCAAAAGCTAGTGTAATATTTAAAATGCTGGTGAACAGACAGAATAGGCGCAGCATGGGAGAGCGTAAGGCAGAAAACTACTAAAAATGCAGTTACTAATTAGGGCTACCGGCAGTGTAACTATTTAGTTACCGCATCGCGAAATAAGTCGAAAGCGTTGAGGGCGATAAGACAGTGCTTCCAGTTAGCGATGTGTTGTCTCGCGTGTGTCAGCCGAGCCAAAAACAACTCGAATTGTCTGGATGCTCCCCTCTGGTAGAGAGCAGTGTTGGGCATGTAACGTTAATTAAACGCACGTTCAATTAACGTTACATGCCCCGCTGTATTACCCTCGCAAGGTCAGTTAAGCTCATAAGAGGACTAGCCACAATAGAGGTGTCCGAGAATTCTCGGATATGTTAGGTAGCACATTTTTCGCTAGCAGGCAGTGCAATAAGGGCTCCTTTGCCGGAGGGAAAAGCTAAAAAAGCACCTAATAACAAGTGTAAAAAATCACCTGCTATTAGGTGCTTTTTTAGTTACTATTTTACACCTAGATTTGCACCCTAAACCATAACCTAAAACCATGATTTTCACTGTAGGCGGAATTAAGGGAGGCACTGGCAAAACAACTCTTTCAACCAATTTAGCTATCTGGCTTTCAAAACAAGGAGCAGACGTACTCTTGGTTGATGCTGATGAGCAGGAGTCAGCGTCTGACTTTACTGCCTGGCGTGACGAAACATACAAAGGCGCCTTAGGCTACACCTTAGTGCAGCTGACCGGGGGGGCAGTGCGCCGCCAAATTGAGCAGCTCCGCCCTAAGTATGACCACATTGTAATTGATACAGGCGGGCGGGATACAGCTAGCCAACGAGCCGCCCTATTTGTGTCTGATGTGTATCTGCTACCCTTTGCTCCCAGAAGCTACGAAATCTGGACTTTGTCCAAGGTCTTAGCCCTGCTAAATGAGGTGCAGCCAGGACGTCTTACGCCTTTAAAAATCTACTCTTTTCTAAACAAAGCCGACACCCGTGGCCAGGACAATGGGGAAGCCACGGAAGTATTGCGTGAGAATGCAGAATTGAATTACGTAGATTTTCCGGTGGTCAACCGCAAGGCATTTGCGACTGCTGCCAGTAAAGGACTGTCGGTTTTTGAAGCGCTGCCTCCTGACGAGAAAGCCATAGCAGAACTGGACGCATTATTCCAACATATCACTCACGCTAGCAAGTAAACAACATGGCTGTCTCGCCCCCTCCTCGTAAACCTGCAGCTAGCCTACCAGAGTCTTCTAATCGCAGTAAGCTGGACGACAAAAAAATAGATGCTATTATCAACCGAGGAAGCTCATCAGTAGAATCAAGTCCTCCGGAGGTAATTCAACTCAAAAACTTTAACATCAAAATCACGGCAAGTACGCTGGCAAGTATTGACGAGGTGCGAGCCAAACGGCCTCGAAAACCAACTAGCCCGAAGCTCGGCATATCCACGCAGGATTGGCTGCTTGAAGCCATTACGGAGAAGCTAGAGCGAGAGCAAAAGAAGTACAAAATAGGTGCGATTTAGCACCTGTAATTAGGTGTATTTCCTAACCTAATATCACAAAAAATTCACACCTTGTTTTAGACCCATTAAAAGGTGTAAAATAAGGTGTGAATTTTCTTTGTAATTGACTATAAATTATGCCTTCTATGTCATGAATATAGTTGTACTATAAAGCGGCTAGGTGCTTTTCTAGCTGATTAATTTTTGCTTGTACTTCAGCCACTGCTATTACTCTAGTGTCATCATTATAAATGACAGCCGTTTGGATAAAGCGCAGGCTATTATGGGCGTCTTCAAGCTCACTAAGAAGCTTTTTGCGTTGAGGGCTTGAAAAAGGACTGGGTTTCTTCTTACTAACAGCATCAGTCAACTTTTGCTGGTAGTCTGGAAGCAGGTAGCCATCAGTCAGTGCTTTGAATACAGCGCCGCCTTCTTTCTTAATCTTTCCTGTCCGAACCTGACTTTTTACGGTATCTAGGACGTAGCTCACATAGCCGAGGTCGTAGTCACCGGCTGTTAAGCGAGCTTGAATAAGCGGCAGACTAGCAGCGGATACCCCAACTGCTACTACTGCAGCTTCCCATTCGCTGTAGCCGCTATTGGGAGCCGCGACAGCCTGATTTGCTGTGACTGGTTTAAATAAAAACTTTATCTCTACCACTTCCCGCCCTTGCTTTATCGCTTCGTAGGTGAAAGGCAGGTCGGTAGCTGCTAGCTCAGCTTGGGCTCTGTCGAGTATCCGTGCACGGAAATTGTTGAACCGGTCATACTCCTGGTCCAGCCCCAAGATAGCTTTTAGCTCATCCAAGCGGATGGTGCGCTTTCCAAAAGCCGCGTATTCGCGCAAAAGCCAGTAGATGCGGTAGGAGTTGGCGCTCTTTAACTTCAGCAGTTCGGTTAGCTGGGCCTTGGTAAAATTGTCACGTAGCTCCAGCAGGTAGGGGAGAAGCAGGTCATTAAATTGAGCCTCAATCATGCCCTCCCCCTCTAGGTAAGTGGCATAAGCAAGCAAGGGAATGACCGTGAAGCTAGGCTTCTTTAGTGGCCGGCCATCGGAGCTAAGCTTTTCGATAGTGAGCGTACGGCCAGCGAAGTCTTTTAACATTCGCCGCACTTGGTCATACACGTTGTTGCTGCCCGTACTTGGCACAACTTCACGCACCAGCAGCTGACACTTGCTAAAGGTGGTGTCGGTGCGGTTTAGCCGCGCCAGCAGTGCAAGAAACAGGCGGGCCTCATGCGTATTCAAGTCAAACTTGGCGTTGACTAACGCATTGTGCTGCACAACTAGCGGATTGACAGCGGTTGTCGGGGTAGTATCCACGGTAAAGCTTGACTGCTGATGGGAATAGCCAAAGATATTTACGAAAAGCTCATACGACTACAAAATTTTCACTCAGTAGTCGTGTCACCCCCTTTTTGTAGTCGCATTTACCCTATTTCACCCCCTTTTTGTAGTCGTGCCACCCCCTTTTTGTAGTCGTATGGCCCCCTTTTTGTAGTCGTGTCACCCCCTTTTTGTAGTCGTATGGCCTTGTAGCTATGTGTAAATCAAATAGTTATGGCACCCGTAAACTAGTAAGTTTATAAAGAAAATAAACAGCTAGTTTATTTTCGCAGTTTTTGAATTTAAGAATGGGGGGAAGGGCCACAATACGTTGAGTAGCTTATCACTAGGGGCGGCACGCCCCCTTTTTGTAGTCGCATTATTAGAAAAAACGGCATCTCAATGCAATAGAGATAGTTTTTAATGATTTATAGGCGTCAGATGCGACTACAAAAAGGGGGTGACACGACTACAAAAAGGGGGTGAGCGGTTGCTGCCTAACCATAGGCTGCTGGCGACCAGGGGGGAGTTACTGATGTAAAATAGCAGAGTATATTTTAGTATTAAGTGGATTTTTCAAACGCGGCTTATACCAAAATATACTAAATTATAATTTTGTTTATCAATAAGTTGTATTGAACTATGGTCGGGTTAATTTTTACTATTTACTAGCTTTATTCGTGTTGTTTTTTGATGAGTGAAATACCTACGCTGCCTTGGATTACAGTTGCGCCTGCAGCTCCTTACTTTCTGACCGAGAATGGCCAGCCGTGGACGCCTATTGGTCAAAACGACGCTATCACCTGGCCTGACCTAGCGGGATTGTTTCAGCGCTGTGACCTAGCGGCAGTTGAGGGTCACCTGGCCTGGCTTGCCGCCCACGGCGTTAATTGCCTGCGGTTGATGCTGGAGTACTGCCAGACGGAACATCGTTACTTAGAGCGGCCAGTAGGCCGGTTTCAGCCCCATATGGTGCGCCTGTGGGACGACCTATTCGCACTCTGCGCGAAATATGGGTTGCGCGTGCTGCTCACGCCCTTCGACACTTACTGGATGGGGCGGCGTTGGCGCTACCACCCGTATCAGCAGGCACAAGGCGGGCCGGGAACCACCCGTGCCCAGTGGCTGCGCTGCCCTCAAATGCGCGCGGCGATTAAAAACCGTCTCTCTTTTGCCGCCGAACGCTGGGGTGGCTCTGGCGTCCTCTTTGCCTGGGATTTGTGGAATGAGCTACCGCCGGCCAAGGCAAACCATCACGCCGCTGGGTTGGCTGAGTTTATTCAGGACGTGAGCCGGCACTTACGCATGGTAGAAACCCGCTGCTTTGGGCGTGCGCACTTGCAAACCGTATCCGTATTTGGGCCCATCCTGAGAACAAACCCAGCCTTAGGCGACCTCGTGTTCCGTCACCCTGATTTGGACTTTGCTACCTCGCATTTTTACGACGCCGCTACTATTAGCCGGCCTCAGAATGCGTTGGACCCTGCCTTACATGCTGCTGAACTCGTGCGACAGGTGCTTGCGCAGTTGCCCGCCAACCGGCCATTCTTTGATAGCGAGCATGGGCCCCTTGACACATTCAAAGGCGGTCGGCAGTTACCCGAGGCGTTTGACGACGAATACTTCCGCTGTATGCAGTGGGCGCACTTAGCCGCTGGTGGGGTAGGAGGGGGCTTACGCTGGCCTTATCGCTATCCACATGTGCTCACACACGGCATGCGGGCAGCTCAGCGGAGCCTAGCGGGCTTCATAGAGCTGCTGAACTGGGCACAGTTTCAGCGGCACAACCTGACGGCGCAGATGCACTTATCCACTTCTGCCGTCCGATGCGTGGCGTGCGGGGACGGGTACCAAGCCGTAGTTTGGCTCGTACGTCCTGAAGCGTTGACTACTCGCGCAGGCCGCTACCGGCCGCTAGCAACGCTCGCCGTGGATCTTTTGCTGCCTGGCCTGCGGCCAGGTCATTACCATGTGTATATCTGGGATACAAAGGCTGGCCGAATACGTGACCAGCTACTGTTGCAATTGGAAAGTAAGCAGCTAGAAGTACTTATTCCAACGCTGGAAGTAGATGTAGCTTTAGCCATTAAACCAGCCTCTTAACCTTTCTCAGAAACCTTCAGCTGTTTTACATAATGCACGTTATACTCCCGGGTTGTCGCCACTACTTTGCCTCCCGTTCCTGCCGTGAATACTGCTGCCCCGTCCCTTTTTGGTCGCGCACCTCGTCTCAGCCTTAGTCGGAACCCTCCTGTGGGGATGCAACATGAGCGACGAGGATGAGCAACTAAGCGGCGGGTACCTATACCGGAACGAAGGACCGGATACCAAAGAACTCTTATCTAACCGAGACGGTATGGCTTCTATCCACGGCAGAGTCGTGCGTTACCGCTACAACGACAACTTTATCGTGGCTGTCCAACACCCGGTATATGCTGAATACCACGCCGGGGTGGGATTTGAATTGCGGGGAGACTTACGGAAGTATCCAACTAATTCGGCGGCAGAAATAGCGGCCAGTGAACGGGCCGCCGATAGTCTGCTGACCCACGACCAGCAGTACCAAGCCATTTTTGCCCATAAAACGAACTACTGGCTTATTGTCCACCAACCCGCGAAGGTGTACGGCCCGCTAACCTACTCCCAGTATGTGCAGCAGGTGCGGGCGCTGCGGGTACCCGAAGAGCTTGCCCTCAAGGCCGAACCGGAATAAGTATTGACAAGGCCTACTGGCAAGAAGACTAGCAAAGGGGTTCTCCAAACGGGCCTTATTTCTTTGAATCTAGGTAGACAGGCAAGCTTGTTACATTTTTTAAACGAACCGCTTGAAACGTGACAAGTGGGCGCAGATCGTGGGCCCACGACCTGTGCCCGCCCAATGGGCCGTCAAGCAGCGCCCTCCGGGCTAAGCAACCTCGACAGCGCCCGGGTGGGCGACGCAACAACGTCTAACGCTCGGGTGCCGGTACAGGGCAGCTATGCCGCCAGCGGAAGTAGCCTAGTTAACTTCTCGTAAAAGCAGTTGGTCTCCGTTTCCCTGTAAGCGATACCCACCGACGACTTTTTCAACGGCGTACTTGCGCGCTGCGCGCTCGATTTGGTACGTCGCTCCCGCTGCTTCTACGTGTAGGGCCCCAGGTAGCAAGTGTAACGAGTCCCCGACCAGTCGCCACCCCAGGGGACTGGCTTTGAAAAGCGTATTTCCACGTTTGCCCTGAAATGTCGCACGGCCGTCAGCCGAGAAGCTAAAATAAAACTGCACGTCCTGCACGGGCTGGTTGACACCGCTTGCTTCTACGATGACAAATGTCCGGTTGGCGAAGTTGCTGGCGGCCGTTAGGGAGCTAGCGGAAGCGACGTGTTGTCCCCAGGTTAAAAACGGACTAGTGGCAGTTACTAGGCAGGCTCCCAAAAACAGAGGGTGAGGAATAGATAGCATAGACGACTAGTGACAGGCGAGGGGACAAGCGCGGGCTTTTCTTTCCCGCAAGTCTTTTCCAACTGGGCGCTAGCGCTTGGGGCTTACAAAGCAATGGACACGCAGCGACGTTTGGCGTGGAAGGCGAGTCGAAGCTACGTCCTAGAGCCGAAAAGACGTTTTAAAAACGAGCGTTTGGAAAATGTCTTTCGGCGTAAGTTTGCCTAAACAGCTCTTTTTACCCCGTGCCCGCCTACTTCGCCTACTACCGCGTCTCCACTCAAAAGCAAGGTTCCTCCGGCCTCGGGCTCGACGCCCAACGGGCGGCGGTCAGTAGTTTCCTACAGGGCGGGGCCCCGGTGGGGGAGTACGTGGAGGTGGAGAGCGGCAAGAAGAACCAGCGGCCCCAGCTGTTAGCGGCCATTGCGGCGGCGCGTCAGGCGGGTGGGGTGCTGCTGATTGCGAAGTTGGACCGACTGAGTCGCAACGCGGGCTTTATCCTCGCGCTGCGTGACTCGGGGGTGCAGTTCGCCTGCTGCGACATGCCTGATGCCAATACCCTCACCGTGGGCCTCTTCGCCGTCATCGCCCAGCACGAGCACGAGACCATCTCCCAGCGCACCAAGGATGCGCTCAAAGCCAAGAAAGCGCGCGGGGCGCAGCTGGGTACGCCGGCCAACCTCACGGAGGATGCCCGGCAGCTAGGATTAGAGGCTCGGCAACGTAATGCGCGCGAGCATGGGGGCATCCGGCAGGCTACGGCGTTGATTCTGGCGCGGCGGGCGCAGGGGCTCAGTTGTGAGCGAATTGCGGGGGAGTTAAATGCGCTGGGCTTTACCGCTAGAAGGGGAGGGCCCTTCTCCCAAAAGCAGGTCCAACGGCTGCTTGATCGCGTAGCAAGCCAAGTGAAATAGGAAAGGGCATAAAGTAGTCATCATGCTAGGCACCAGCCACATTTCACTTAGCTGGTAATGCCTATTATATAAATATTTGATGAAAATAGCTATTCGGGCTAATTTTCGTTTTGCGGAACAAGAATTATATCAATCTTTGCATACTGTTAGCAGGGCAGAAATAGCTTTCCCTTTTAGCTAACTTTTCTAATCTTAAGCTACTGACAGCAGCGGGGATAGCTCCTGGAATAACCAGTATGAGGTATCCATTGTAAGCACAATGCCCTAGCTTTTACTAGTGCCCTGTGTGACGCTGCCCACAGTACTCCCGAGTGGTTTCGTAAGCTTCATCATTGCGAAACGCAGCCTCCCTAGTCCTTACGATACGCAGGCAAGACAACCTCTGCAGTAGGCTTACAAACTACTGTTAGGCGATGGACTTGCAACGCCTAGCAGCTAAGCTTAGCAGCACCCAAGACCATAAGCTGATGACTTCTTGCCTTAATCAAACTAGCTAAGGGGCAGGGCATTGGACTGTCAGCACATGCGTAAAGTGAAAACGCGGTCCACTCGCTACGCCACTTTTAGTCTGCTCTGCTGCCACACCCACCTAGCTGCCTCTTCACACTGCTAGGATCTACTCAACGAGTAGTCCTTTCACCCGGTAACCGTTCCCTATGAAATCAACGCTTACGCTGTTAAGAACCTGTTACCTCTTCTCTTTTTTGTTGCCCGTTGCCCTAGCGGTGCAGGGTCAGACGGCGGCACCCAACTCCCTAAATCCTACCCTTAGTAATGTCTTGCCCCCCTCACCTAATGTGAGCGCGTTGAGCAAGTTCGGGAACATCCCCGTAGGGCAGTCCACGGGGATTCCCCAAATTGGGGTACCCATCTACCAATATGCTAATAAGAATACGGGGCTTTCGCTCAACGTATCGTTAAACTATCATGCTGGGGGTGTCCGCGTGGATGAAATGGCCTCTAATGTTGGATTAGGATGGGCATTGAATGCCAGTGGTGCCGTTTCCCGAGTGATGCGTGGCCTACCGGACGAGTCAACGGCAGGATTTTGGAATTCCCCTTATTTTACGTCTACTGAGGGAAATGACCCAGCGAAAAATCGCCCCTTTCTGCGCGCTGTCAATGGGTTCGTAGACTTAGAAGCGGATATCTTTTCCTATTCACTTAACGGCAGGTCAGGCAAGTTTACGTACGGACGTAACGGGCAAATCCTGCAGATTGATGACAATAAAATAAAGATTGAAAAGACACTCGCAACCACTTCGGTTAGTGCTGGTAGTCAGCGCATAATTACCAGTTTTATCTTAACCGATGAGCAGGGAGTACGGTACGTGTTTGATGCCGTAGAAATCACGAAACCAGCCTCCTTTCCCGTTTCTTCCTATTACTCCTCCTGGCAACTGACCAGCATTCAATCAGCCACCGGAAAAGATAAGATCACCTTTGATTACAAAGACGTAGCTATTCTGCCCTACACTACATCGCGCTCGCAAACAATAACCGGCGAGATAAATCCTAATAGCGCGGCTGGAAACACGTCTGAATCCAGCTCAACTTCTGCTCAAGCCATGACGTTGGACGCCAAAGTCTTGCAGAAAATATCATTGCCCAACGGGGTTACGCTGCAGTTTGACTACGAAACGACTCAGCGGCAGGACCTGCCGGGTGATTATTTACTCCACCAGATTACCCTACAAGACGCGAAGAATCAAATGGCGCGCGGCTTTATTCTGGAGCAAGATTATTCCTTAACTCAACGGGCCACTCTTCTCAGCGTAGTGCCTTTCTCGGGCCTCGCTACCCCTCTACGCGATCGGCCCTATCAGTTTTTCTACAGCCCCGGGCTACCTGCCCGGCTGAGCAATCGACAAGACCATTGGGGCTATCCGACAGGCTATCTGGTCGATGAGATCGATCGGCAGACGCTAATCCCACGAGAGCTATTTGGCAATAATATTGGCGGCCGATTCGAGTTACCAGGCATCAACCGTGACACGGATGCTAGAACGTGCATGGCGGGCACCCTGAACCGGATACAATACCCAACCGGCGGCTACACGGACTTCGAGCTGGAAGCCAATCAAGCTATTGACGGGTGGCTGACTCAAAATGTATCGGTGCTCGAGCCGAGCAGCCCCACTACGCGGGTGGAAAATACATTTTTGAGCATGTATAATAACTCACCGGCCTATCAGGATAGTTATTTTACCTTCACTGGCACCCAGGCAGATTACACCGAATATACGCTGAGCATTTCCCAAACTTCTGGGCCCGCCAGCACTAGTAGTGGCGTACTACGGGTAGAAATCTTTCCAACCACGGGCAATACCCAGGCGCACGTCGCCACCATGGATTTCACCTATCCATTCACTACCGCCAGTGACGGTACTCGGACGTTTGTCATCCCTGGGGGGGCCGTTAAGGGAGCCCAGTACCGCCTGCGTTTTTATTACAACGCCATGGGCGTCAATAGTCTGAATACTACGCAGGCGCAGCTTCGTTGGACAGAAGACACGCACCAGCCCCAGGTGCGAACTTATAGTCATAATCAGGCCTACGTAGGGGGCTTGCGAGTGAAAAAGATAGCCGATTATAATGGTATCTCGGCCGATCCGGTTTCGGTGCGGCAGTATGCCTACGTAAAGGAGGATGGCACATCCTCGGGCATATTAGCTAGTTACCCCACGTATACCCACACGGTCTATTATACTAGCAGCTTACACTTTGGGACTAATAACCAGGATATTTCTCGCGGTTACGTGCCATTCGATCCGCTTATCTACATTCGGGAAAGTTCCTCCGCGCATGACGTGGTCTATACCAATGGGAGTCCGGTCACTTATAGTCGGATTGTGGAAACGCAGCTGAGCTCAACCGGAGCAAATGGAAAAACGGAGCGCCTGTTTACTACGGTTGCCCCAAGAAGCCGGGACAATTTTCCATACGTCCCTCAACAAAGCTATGACTGGGGGGCTGGCTTGCTACTTCAGGAAAATATATACAATGCGAAGGATATCCTGCTAAAGAAAACGCAGCATAACTATGCAATCAAATTTCTGCCTGACTACAGCTCACCAGCTGAGATCCAGAACTTCACTTCTTATACAACCGCTCCGGTAGCGTTCTGGGTACCTGAGGACTATCATGGTGCCGAGGATGCCTTAGCAGTAGCCAGCTTTTCTCCCTACTGGTTTCTGAGCGAAGATTACCTGCCGCGCGGGGGGCGTTCGGATCTCACTAGTACCGTCACCACGACTTATGACCCTACCGGGACGAACGCGCTGGTAGAAGCGGTGGCTTATGAATACGATCCGGTGTACTATTACGTAAAGCGCAAGCGCTTTACGGATAGCAATAAGCAACCCCTGACGGAGGAGTATACTTATGCGGCTGATAGAGTAAGCGCAGGCATTACCGCTCCCTATAGCACCATGGTTAACCGAAACATCCTTAACCCGGTGCTAGAAACAGGCAGAACTGTAAATGGGACCAAGCTCGTAGCCTCGATAACGAACTATCAATTGGGTCGTTCTCCCAACGCCGAGGCTATTCTACCGGCGTCCGTGCAGACTCAATTTCGAACGGAGGCTCCCGAAACGCGCCTGCGTTATGATCGCTACGATGAGCGGGGTAATCCACTGAGCCAGCGGCAAGCACAGGGAGTAGCGACGTGCTACGTCTGGGGTTATAATAAACAGTATCCAGTCGCAGAAATAAAGAACATCGACTACGCTACCCTAGAAGCAGTGTTGGGAGGAGCCACTGCGCTGGATACGTTCGGCAATATAATGTATCCTAGTGATCAGGCTGTTAAGGATTTCCTAGCCATTCTGCGCACGGATGCTCGGCTGGCAAAGGCTCAGGTCACGACGTCTTCTTATGCTCCCCTGGCCGGTCTTACTTCGCAGACCGACCCTGCAGGTCGCACCTTTTTCTACGAGTACGACGGGTTCCAACGCCTGATTCGCACCCGCGACGAGCAGGGGCGCATTCTCTCCCAGCAGCAATACCACTACGCCGGCGCCAAGTAGGTCGCTCGCATCCCTCTCTTTTTCTGCCTTGCTTAACCTGCTGCGTATGCGCTGGACTTCTACTGCTGCCTGCTTCTCTCGCTTCTTTGGGTGCCTGCTGCTGGGCTTATTGCTAACAGCCCGGCCCGGCCACGCCCAAACCTCGCAGGGCCTGGTCGCCGACTCGACCGAGCTGCGCGCACTCCACCAGCTGTTCCTCACGACGGGAGGCAGCGTCTGGACCACGCGCACCAACTGGCCCGCGGCCGAGCCCTGGCCCACCTCGCTGACTAACGCAGACTTTGTGACCTGGGCTGGCGTGACAGTGAGTGGTGGCGATGTGACGAGCTTGAGCTTAAGAAGCAACAATCTCCGCGGGACCATCCCCCCCACTCTGGGCCAGCTGACGCAACTCCGGCAGCTTTTCCTCGACAACAACCAGCTCACCGGGCCCATCCCGGCCCAGCTAGGTCAATTAGCAGCTCTGCAGCAGCTCGCCCTGTTTGGCAATCAGCTCACCGGCCCCATCCCTGCCCAACTGGGCCAGTTAAGCCAGCTGATCTACCTCAATCTTTTCTATAATCAGCTTACCGGCCCCATCCCGCCGGCCCTGGGCCAGCTGCAGCAGCTGCGGGACCTGAACCTGTTTAACAATCAACTCACCGGCGCTATCCCCGCCGAACTGAGTCAGCTGCGTAACCTACAGTACCTCAACCTCAACGATAATCGCCTAACCGGACCTACCCAGCCTGCCCTCGGGGCGCTCCCCCCGCTGCAGCACCTACGCCTGCAGAACAATGGCTTTACGTTTGGCCAGCTGGAACCACTGTTCACTGGCCCCGGGCAGTCCTCCCGGGCCTCCCTAGTGCAGTACGCCCCGCAAACGCCCGCGGCTAAAGATGATACGCTGCGCGCTCAGACTGGCCAGGCACTTACTCTCCACCACGGGCTCGGGGGCCAGCGCAGCCACCACCAGTGGCAACGTCAGGACGGGGCGGGCCAGTGGCAGGACGTGGCCAACGCTACGGAATCCACCCTGCGCTTTACAGCTGTGCAGGCAGCGGAAGCCGGACGCTACCGCACCCGCGCCACCAACGATTGGGTCACAGACCTGACCCTCTATTCGCCCGCTACGCAGCTGCAGGTCACCGGTGAAGGGCAGGTGCCGGACCGTCGGGAGTTACGAGCGCTGCGCGCCCTCTATGACAGTACGCGCGGACCGCAGTGGAGCGTGCGCACGGGCTGGCCCGCCACATCAGCGGCCTGGGACTCGGCCACCATCGCCCGCGCCGCGAGCTGGTACGGGGTGCGCGTCGTCGCCGGGGACGTTGTCAGTCTGGGGCTAGTAGCCAACAACCTGCACGGTACCCTGCCCGATAGCTTAGTTCAGCTGCGCCAGTTGCAAAGCCTGAACCTAGCCCAAAACCAACTGCAGGGCCCACTACCGGCCCGCTGGGCCGACTTTCCCCTACTCAATTATTTACAACTAAACGCCAACCAGCTCTCCGGCACGCTCCGCGGGGTGTTGGAGGGCTGGCCTAGCCTGTCTTTCGCGAACCTGGACAACAACCAGTTTACGGGGGAATTACCCCTGCTGCAGCAACTGCCCGCTCTACGTGATTTCTCCGCCACTTATAACCAACTTTCGGGCGCGTTACCACCGGGCATTAGCAAGTCGACCACGCTAACAGGTTTGACCCTTACTGGTAATCAGTTTGTCGGCCCCATCCCCCAAGCCTGGGGCCGGTTGCAGAGTCTGGTACAGCTTGTTCTGAACCGCAATCACCTGACGGGTTCGCTCCCGGATAGCCTAGCTACGTTGCCTTCCCTCACCTATCTGGTGGTGGACCACAATCAGCTTAGTGGGACCATTCCGGCCGCGTATCAAAACCAGCGTAGCCTCTACTCACTCGTTCTCAGCTACAACCAGTTCACGGGCGCGCTACCCTACCTGCCAGCCGTCTATGTATTGGTTGACCACAACCAGTTCGGCGGCGAAGTGCCGGTTGCCTATGCCAGCAAGGGTGGCGGGGTGTTAGCCCTGGACTATAATGCGTTCACCCTTTTGCCCGCCTTCGTGCCCGTCGACCATCCCGGCCTGAGTATCACGGTGGCCGACAATTTACTGGCCTTTAACTCGTTTGAGCCTAACCAAATTACGCCCGGCCGCTACCAAGCCTGGGCCGCCCAGCGACAGCTGCAGGAGGATACGTTGCAGGTAGCCCCCAATGCGCGGGTAGAACTGAACGGCCAGATTGGGGGAGCCCACAACGTCTACCAGTGGCAACGTTTGGTAGCGGGCCAATGGGTGGACATACCCGGTCAGACCCAGGTCCTGCTGAGCTGGGCGGCCGTCAGCCCAACCCAGAGTGGCAGCTACCGCACCCGCGTCACCAACGAGTGGGTCGTGGCCGTGACCCTTTACTCAAGGTCCCACTACCTGGACGTGACGCCCTACCGGGCGCTAACACGCAACCTGCCGGTCGATAAGAATCTGCCCGAAAGCTTGGGCACTGGCTTGTCCGTACCCGATGCTAACGCCCCCGACCCGGGGGATATCAACTTCGTGCGCACCTGGGTGCCGCGCGTGGCCCTGACCTCGACCGATGTCGCACCGACCGCGGCGCCGACCACTGGGACGGGCGGCCCGAATCCTTCTTCCCCGGGCCCGGTGACGCACCTGCTGCGGCGCGCGCAGTGGGACAACCTGGCCAGCCCCAGCTTGAGCGCTTTACCTCTGACCGCGGCCCCGAGTAGCGTAGGCTACCTGCTTACCAGCGAAGGCCCCACTGCCCAGCCCGCCAACTCCGGCGACCGGCTCAGCGGCTGGCTCACTGCGCCCCAGACCGGGGACTACGTCTTCGCCCTAGCCGCCAGCAACCAGGCCGAACTCTGGCTTAGCTCCGACGCCGACCCCGCCCACCAACAGCGCCGCGCCACGGTGCCGGCCTCCACGCTACCGCGCGAGTTTACCCGCTTCGGCTCCCAGCTCTCCGCCCCGCTGCCGCTAGTGGCCGGCCAGCGCTACTACCTGGAAGTGCGCCACGCGGCCCAGGCCGGCGACAACCACCTGAGCGTGGCCTGGCAGCGCCCGGGCAGCAGCCAGCTCGAAGTACCCCTGCCCAACGCCGTGCTCGACGGCCCGGCGCCCGCCAGCGGGGGCCTCTTCCGCGAACTCTGGACCAACGCGTACGGCACAGCCATTACCGACGTACCCCTGACTACTCCCCCTACCCGGGTGGACTACCTGAACAGCCTAGAGGGACCTACCAACGCCGGCGACCAGTACGGCGACCGACTCCGCGGCTACCTGCTACCCCCCGTCAGTGGCGCCTACACCTTCGGCTTGGCCGCTGATGACAACGCAGCCTTCTGGCTCAGTACCGACGAAGACCCTGCCCACCTGGTGCGGCAAGCGCAGGTATCCAGCGGCCACGCGACAGCCGGACGCGAGTGGAGCAAATACGCCGAGCAGCGGTCCGCCCCCGTGAGCCTAGTAGCCGGCCAGCGCTATTACCTCGAAGTCGTGCACAAGGAAGGCGGCGGGGGCGACAACTTGGCCCTGGGCTGGCAGCAGCCAGGCGAGAGCAGCATCGCCGGGCCTATCCCGGGCAGCGCCCTGGCCCCCTACCTGGCGCCCTACACCAGCCCCGCCCCCGCGCCCAGCACCCCCACCGGGGGCAGCACGGCCGCCGCGGAAGTGCCCAACTGGCCCCTCGAGCAGGCCAGCCAGACCACCCAGTACCTCGACGGGCTGGGCCGCCCGATCCAGACCGTGCGCCACCAGGCCTCGCCCAGTCACCTGGACCTGGTGCAGCCCCAGGCCTACGACGGGCTAGGGCGCGAAACCCAGCAGTTTCTACCCTACGCCGCCGCCCCGGCTCAGTCAGCGGCCAACGCTACCACGGCCCAGGGCTTCCACTACCGAGCGCTGAGCGAGCAGCAGCAGTTCTACAGCCGCACCACCCCGCTCAACGGCGGTCCCGGCCCGCTCAACCCCAATGATCCCATCCAGGGGATCGCCCGCACAAACATTGCCTACAGCCAAACCCTGTTCGAGGAGTCGCCCCTGAACCGGGTCGTGGCCCAGGGGGCCCCCGGCCAGCAGTGGCAGCTCACCGGCGGCCACATCCAGCAGCGCCAGGAGCAACCCAACGTGCTGGGTATGGATTCGGTGCTTGCCTTCCAGCCCGGCTATGACCCGCGCAGCCTTAACCCGGGCTACCAGGGCCTCTACGCCCCAGGTGAGGTCTGGGGCGTGCAGACCACCGACGAGCAGGGCTTCGTCAGCATCGAGTGGAAAGACAAGCTGGGTCAAGTGGTGCAGAAGCAGGTGCAGACCGCGCGCGTCGACACCAGCGGGGGCAGCCAGCTGCGGCGCTGGCTGCGCACGAGCTACGTCTACGACGACTTCGGGCGCCTGCGCTTCGTGCTGCAGCCCCAGGCCACGCGGGCGCTGCTCGCCGCCGTGGTCGAAGCCAGCCTGCCCCCGCCCAACCCCGACCTGCAGCTTTGGCTGCCCGGGGGCAACCCCAGCGGCCACGTCGTGCGCGACCTGGCCGGCCAGCACCGCGACGGCACGCTGATCGGCGGCGCCTGGCCGGCGCCCGGGCCGGCGCCCACCCCGGCGCTGGGCATCACCCTGCAGGGCTCGGACCGGCTCGCGGTGCCGCTGAACCTGCCGGCCAGCGCTGCCTTCACCTTGGCTTTCTGGGTGCGCCCCACCCAGCTGAAGGACAACAGTTGCATGCTGAGCGCCCGCCTGGGTAACGGCGATGCGGACCCCTGGGGCACGTTCGCCTTTCACACCAGCGCCAACGGCACGGTGTACGCCGGCATCAACTACTGGGCGCCTAATGGGCGCATCGTCACGGCTCCTAAGGAAATGAGAGAGGGCGAGTGGCAGCACTTCGTCTTCACCTACGACCAGGGCACGGGCACGCTCTACCACGATGGGCGCCTGGTGCAGACACTCACCGGCATGCCGGCCGCCCCGGCCTGGCCGGGCCTGCTGCTGGGCGGGGTAGCAGGCAGCCAGAACTACAACGGCAGCGTGGCCGATCTGCGGCGCTACCAGCGCGCGCTCTCCGCTGCCGAGGTGCAGGCGCTGGCCCAGCGCGTGGTGCCCACGGCGCCGGTGCTGCCGGCGGCGGCGCTGGCGGGTTTGCAGCCCTACCTGTTTCACTACCGCTACGACGGGCGCGGGCGGCAGGTGGCCAAGCAAGTGCCGGGGACCGATGGCGAGACGCTGGTCGTCTACGACCAGCTCGACCGGCCGGTCTTGAGCCAGGACGCGCAGCAGCGCACCCGGCAGGAGTGGAGCTGGACCAAGTACGACGCGCTGGGGCGTATTATCCTGAGCGGCCTCACGACGCGCCAGGATACCATGAGCCAAGTCAGTCTGCAGGCCGTCGCCACGGCCGACACGGCCACGGCCCACCAGTATGAGCAGCGCACGGCCGACCAAGTAGCTTTTCTTCAGCACTATACTACTACCCAAAGTTTCCCACAACTCGGCCAGCGGGGTTTTGGCGCCGGACAGGTGCTGAATGCCACCTACTACGACGATTACAACTTCGACAACGATATCCAGGGCTTGGCTGATGCCAGCTACGATGCCAGCACAGATGCTCGGTTCCCCACCGGCGCTGCGCCTATAGTAGATGTACTACGCACCCAGGATATGACGACGCGTACCCTAACCCGGGTGCTTAGTGTGGCCGAGAACGACCCGGCCCAGGCGGCGTGGCTGACTACCACCACTTTCTACGACGAGCGCGCCCGCCCCGTGCAGGTGCAAACCACCAACGCGCGCAAGGGCTTGGACCTGCTTACCACCCAGCTCGACTTCACGGGCAAGGTAGTGCAGAGCGTCGCCGTACATCAGGGGCCTAATCACCTGCCCGTCCCAGTGGTCGAAAGCTTTACCTATGATCATACGGGTCGTCTGCTTACCACGCGCCAGCAGCTACCCGGGGAGGCCCGCGCGCTGCTGCTCGACTCGGTGCAGTACAACGAAATAGGCCAGGCCACGCGCAAGACCCTGGCCACGGGGCGCTTGCAGCAGAACGTGGACTATGCCTACAACATCCGCGGCTGGCTTACCCGCCTTAATGACCCCTACCAGCCGGATGGCCAGGACTTGTTTAACCTGAGCCTGCACTACGAGCAGGGCTTTACCCGCGGCTACGAGCAGTACAACGGCAACCTCACGGGCCAGACCTGGCGAGGGCGCGACGGAGTACAGCGGGCCTATGGCTACGTGTATGACCCTCTGAGTCGCCTGCTGCAAGGCGATTTCGTGGCCCGCGCGGGGGTGAGCCAGGGCACGCTGACGACAGCTACGCTCTGGAACCAGGAAAAGGATAACTACCGCCTCTCGTTCGTCTCCTACGACGATAACGGCAACATCAACACCCTGCGCCGCCAGGGCCTGCTCAAAAACGCGACCCATGCCACGAGTAAGCAGTACGGGGCGGTGGATAACCTCACCTACGCCTACGTGGGTAATCGCCTGCAAGCGGTCGATGATGCGGTAACGGGCAATCAGCTGCCTAAACCCGCCACCTACCATGGGGCACCCACCAGCCTGGCGGGGGACTTCCAGGAGGCGGGTGTGCACCGCAGTCAGGAGTACGTCTACGATGCCAACGGCAACCTCTTGCAGGACCTGAACAAAGGCATCACAGGCATCCGCTATAACCATTTAAACTTGCCCCAGCAGATTCACTTGGGGCCGGTGGGCGACAGTATTGTGTTTCGCTACGCGGCCAGCGGGCAGAAAGTAGCCAAGCTGGTTTACCAGACGGGTAAGCCGCTGCTGCGGACCGATTATCTGGGCCCCTACCAGTACGAGCAGGACTCGCTCAAATTCTTCCCCCATGCCGAAGGACGCGTGCTGCGCTTCGTCTCCACCGACCCGTCGGGCCAACCCACGGTGAGCTACCAGCGCGAGTTTACCTTCAAAGACCACCTGGGTAACCTCCGCCTGGCCTACCGCTTAGGTCAAGTGCGCACCTACGTGGCGACGCTCGAACAAACCGCCTACACCCATCGGCGCGAGAGCCAGCAATTTGCCTCGCTCTCGGTGAGCGAGCCGATTGCCGTGCAAACGTCCTATACCCACGGGGCGGGCAGCTGGGCCGCTCGGCTCAATGCCCGCAGCGCCGGGGGGGGCGCTCCTCAGCCGCTAGGGCCACTCACCCAGCTGGCCGTGCAGAAGGGTGATAAGCTCAGCGTCACAGCCCCGGGTCTCTATCCACAGCAGGTGGGCAGCTCCAGCTTTGGCTTCTCGCTGCTCAGCTTTGTGACCGGGCTCTTGCAGCCCCCGCCTGCCGGCACCCCAACCGGGCTGGACGGCAGCCGGCGTGGGGGCCTACCCCTGCTGCAAATCGGGCTAGGGGCAGGCCTGGCTGCGCTGCCCCAACTGAGCGGCGGCGTGCCCAAGGGTTACCTGCGCGTGCTGGTGTTCAATCAAGACTCGGCGTTGGTCGACCAGCGCACTGTGCAGCTCACACAGGCGGCGCTGGGCAGCTACCAGGAGCTGCACCTGGACTCGCTGGCCATCCAGCAGGACGGTTACGTGACGGTATATGTGGGCAATGAGAGTCCCGTCGATGTGTACTTCGACGACGTGACCATTCAGCACCGCCAGGGCCTGCAGGTGCAGGAAAACCAGTACGACCCATATGGTTTGGACCTGGCCGGTATCAGTGGGGCTGCCCCTGGCCTACGCCTGAAGAATTTCTACCAGTTCAATGGCAAGGAAAACCAACTGGACCTTGGCCTGAATTGGAATCACCACGACTGGCGCTTCCTCGACTACCAACTTGGGCGTTGGCACGCCGTGGACCCTATGATTGAGGACGGCCAGGAGCACTGGACGCCCTATCAATTTGGCTTCGATAACGCCGTGCGCTTCAACGACCCCGACGGACAAAATCCCTTCCTGATAGCGGCGGCGGCGGGAGCCGCGATTGGCGCTGTTGTCGGCGGAGGTATCGAAGCTGGGACTCAGATGTATCGTAACGGTGGCCACGTAAGCGACTGGCATGCAGTCGGCGGGGCAGCAATCCAGGGAGGCGTCACGGGTGGGATGGCCGGGCTCACCGGTGGCACAAGCTTACTACGTTCCGGGGCCGTTGGTGCCGTGAGCAACGTAGCGGGGGGAATCGCTCGCAACGTGTACGACGGCAAGCCCGTCACCGTGGGCTCGGTTGCCAAAGATGCAGCCATTGGCGCGGCAGCCGGTATTGCTGGGCATGCAGCTAGCAAGGCGGTAGGTGCTATCGCTAGCCGCGTGAAGGGTGGTGTCGCCGCCGAAGCAGAGACAGCGGGCTCTATTAGAAGTGTGAATAATGTAGGAGGCACTCAGAATTGTGTCAATTGTGCCATTGCTACTGATGCCACTCTTGCTGGCAGACCCGCCTCTGCATTGGGTACAACAGGAGTGCAGCCTATCGCTGCATTAGAAAAAGAATTTGGTGCTAAGTTTACACATGGTGTGGGCATTAAGCAAATAGAAGCTGCTGTAGGTCAACCTGGACAGCGTGGTATTGTATTTGGTATCCCTACAAAAGGAGGAGACAATCACGTTTTCAATGTTGTTAATCAAAAGGGGGTCATTAGATTTTTGGATGGGCAAACCGGGAAAGTTGCTGATATCACTCGTTATAAGTTCTTATCATTCCTGCCAACAAATAAATAAAAATGACTCTTAATTTTGAGCAAGCTCTTGCGTTAGCTAAAAAAAAGCTAATTCAATTTGAGGAACCTGAGTATGAGCTGATAATCATGCTTGAACAAACAATTACTAGGCCGTACGGATGGATATTTTTCTATGATTCTAAGAAATTCATCGAGACTGGTGATTTTTCGTATGCAATAGCTGGGAATTTACCATTTTTAGTGGATATACATGGAAATATACATGAGTCGAAGCCCCTATTTGATATTGATACAAGTGTTCTGGAATTTGATAAGAGGATAGGTAATATGTAAAGACTACAACGAGCGCACCCGCCAGACAGCCCTGCGGACGGTCACGCACCTATTCCGCTACGAGTGCAAAACGGTGTACGTGTTACACACGGCCACGGGCGAAGCCCTGCGCACCACCTCCGACCACCCATTCTACGTACGCGGGCGGTGGGTGCGCGTCAAGCATCTGCGCGTGGGCGACTCGCTGGTGAGCCAAAGCGGCCAGCGCCATGTGCTGCGCCGCATCGAGCGCAAGCCCGAGCACATAACGGTGTACAACTTCACCGTCGATGGGCTACACACTTATTTCGTCGGCCAAAACGCTATATTGGTCCACAATTGCCCCGATGTTCCAGGAGTATCTTCAAAGGCGAGTGCTACGGAGCAAATAAGGCCTACAGAATTGCAGCCAACACAGGGGCCTACTATGTCAAATCGTCAATTCAAGGCATTGAAAGCAGATATAAAAGCAAACGGCATAAAAGATCCGGTGCAATACGTTGAACATAATGGGGGGAAGCATATAATAGACGGTCATCATCGAGTAAGAGCCGCAAACGCACTTGGGATGCCTTCCGTTCCAGCTCAAAAAGTGGTTCCTCCTAAAGGGTTTGATTTAAATTATCAGCACTAATGGCTCTGTGGCAATACGCTTTTCAGTTGATTCCGAAAAACTGTGGAATCACGGATGGAGACGTAATCTCTAGAAACGAGTTAAGCGTTGATATGAATTTTTGGCAACCAATTAATTTCAACAAAATTGATACGTCAGAAATTAATGCTGTCTTACCAATGACTAAATCGTGGAGTAAGGATTTGGTTTTATTTGGAACTATTGATTCGTCATTTATCTCCTTTTATCTAGAAAATAAATTAATCACTGAAGTAGAGCTAAGAATTGATTTAAGAAAAGATCTTAATGGGTTTTTACGGAAATTAAGTCTTATCAATTTCTTGCATGATGTCCTTCTAATTGACGAAGTAGGATATGTTTCAAAATTTAATATGCCTTTAATTGTTCATAAAATTATTAATAGTATCCATTACGCAAATTTCAATAAAATCATGAATGGCTAATTATTCTTGATAAGAGGGTACAGCTTACAAATGGGCGACTTATTGGTTAACCTAAATCAGTTAGCGCCATGCGTTACGAGATAACCCTCTAGATCTACTATCTATCCTCTTTTTCACGTACATGAGTCCTCCCTTTTCGGCCACTGCTGGGCACCAGGCGTTGTGCTACCTCAACTAGGCCTATATTCGTTCTACGCCCTTCTAGACTGATGGCGAAGAATTCACCTTCAGCCTAGAAGGGCTGGATAACGTGGAGCTGCAAAGCGTGACGGGACCGAACTCTAGTAGCTCAAGCACCACCTGAACACTAAAAGGTAGGCGGTCTTGTCGAATCGCAGCACCGACTTGTGGAAGACGCTGCGGGTCTGGGGCGACTTGTTGCAGCAGAAGCAGTAGGACCCTCTGCGCACCCGACTGGCCCTCATCACGACGGCCACCGCCTCCCCGGGCTCCATTCCCAGCCTGTTGCGGGACGATGCCGCCCACGACCCCGCCGAAGCCCTGAAGCAGCTGGTCGCGTTGGCGGCCACGGCCCCCAGCCAGGCCCTGGAAGCCTCGGTGCAGGTACTCAATTAAGTTCTTTCGTAGTTGCAAGGCCTAAAATGTGTCTCATAAAAACCAGGTGGTTATTATGAGACAGCCCGGCTCACTTGGTCGTGCAGGGGCGAGCATCTAGCAGCTGATGCAGGCAACTGGCAATTGCCTTAACAATCGGGACCAGCACAGCTTCCACCAAGAGTAGTCAAGCAGCGCCTAGCATGGTACCCTATTAGGGGTATTGCCCTGGATAGCGGGCGGGCAGTTCCCGTCTGGCAATTGCCATTTCCGGTAGCTATCTCTCCTTGGCGCTACGCTAGAAGAAAGTAGTAGGTAGCTGTATGTCAGTATAATATGCTTCGAAAAGAGGTATCATATATCTCTGTTTCTCCGCCTGGCAATTGCCAACGGGTGACAGGGCAAGCTGGGGTACTCAGCCAGAGCGTGAGACGGAAAAAGCTAAAAAACGGGCAAAAAAGGCATTTGCAGCTCGTAGGGGCACTTTGCCGTGAGACTGGCTTTCGCAGCCCTAGTCCTACGGACTCTCTCCTCCCACGACGCAACGCCTTTGGGCCAGGTACCTGTCCCCCTGGCAGCCTAGGGGCTTGTCCGTAGCAGCGGGATACCACGTTCCTGCCTGGCAGATAGCGCCGAGGCAGCCCGTGGCAATTGCCTCCAGCCGACAGGGCAAGCCGGGAGAAACGCGTACGGTGGCGAGACTGGCAACGACCTAAAAAGCCAAAATAATGCGTCTCCAGCGCCTGGATGGCTAGTTACCTGAGATCAGGTTTTTGCCGTAGGACGGCCGTTTTTGGCCTCAAACCAGCCGGCAGCTACTCCGCAAGGTTGCCAGCGGCCGCCTCGGAGCGCGCCCACCTAGTGCATGTGAAACGCGCACGGCCGCTGGTGATCGTCCCACGGGCGAGCCTTCTGGGCAGACTGGAACTGGTGCTGGGTCCGGTGCCGGACGCTACGCTAGAGCAATTGCCACTTGTTCGCCACCAAAAGGGTCTGGGAGCTAGTTTAAAGGCACTTTAGTATCCTGCTGCCTCGCTTCATATAATCGTCTAATTGCCCGCTTGGCAATTGCCAACCTGCTAAAGGGCGCGCACTACCGAGTGGGTGACGCCATAAAAAAATGGCAATTTTTTAGCTTTACTACCTGACCAAGAGCCTAGTAGGGGAAAAACACGCAATAATTAGGTTCAGCAGATCGGCGAGTTGGCCGTACGTGGCAATTGCCCCGAGCCCACCCGCCTATTTTCCTGCTCCTAGCCCGCGCAGTCTGCGTACCGCTAGTCAGCTAGCTGGCCTTTACAGCTTGTTTGGCGGGCCGGGAGTGCCGCGCGTACTACCGCTGTTGCCCCCAGCCGCACGTCTCCTGCCAAGGATCGCCCGCCCGCCTGCTAGTGCTGGGAATAGCAGGTAGCAGCTGTTGGGACACTCCTACTACCAACTTTATTACCGAATAGCATCAGCACGGACAAGCTTCGCTTATAAGTTATTTGCTTGAAAATCAATATTTTTTTTTGTAGCGGCTAGCTTACGATAATCAGTGTTTTCGCACCTTTGTTTTAGAAACACCTTAATAATGAGAATATTACGGCATTTTTAGGACAATTTACGATCTCTGCCCTGCGCAGCAGCACGACCCGCGCAGTGCGCCACCTGCAATTGCACCCATGCGCAGGGGATATCTGACTGAGTAGAGCAGCTTCTGCCTCGCGTGATGAACTGCTCGAAAACGTACCTACTGCACTAGCGTGGGTGAGCTACTAAACATATAGCCAATTATAAGACACCTTCTGCAGAAAATTTCTCACCTTTCTGAGTAATGTTTTCACATCAATAATAAGTGTAAAATTACAGCCATAAAAATCTGTAAAACAATAACATAATCTCATATTATTTCTTTTGGGATTTGATGCAAAAGAATTGTGTAGTCTGCAGAGTAAGTTTATGCGTTTTCCTAGTTATGCATTTTCAGTGTTCGCGATTTTGCGAACATATTCTTTTACATTTGCGTTATCAAGATGCTTTTGGTCACCCTGGAAGAGCCTCATGAACCCTATCTAGAGCAACTCTATACTGGTCAGCCTTGTGCTGATAAGCGGTTCAAGTCAAATCCTGCTCTTGTGAAGCAAGTGCAGAAGACCATTCGCTTTATTGCTACTACGCCTAACTTTTCTTCTCTACAACAGATTCGCAGCTTGAATCTCGAAGTCCTTAGTGGTGACCGCAACGGATATTGGTCAGCTCGGATAAACGACCAGTACCGTCTCATTTTTCGCACTGAACCGATTGGGGTAGAGCCAAAAGAAATTACAACGATAATCTTCACAGAGATTAACAATCACTACGATTAATCCTTCTAACCATGACTGTCTCTCTCAATAAACTTTCTTTGGTGCGCGCTATTCACCCCGGAGAGATTCTCGCTGGTGAGCTTGAGTTTACAGGTATTTCGCAGCGAGAGATAGCTAGGCAATTAGCTATGCCTGTGTCTGTTCTCAACGAAGTCATTCGGGGTAAGCGCCGACTGTCCGCGGACTTAGCAGTAAAGCTAGAAGCAGTTTTAGATGTTTCCGCAGACCACTGGAACAACCTGCAGGCTGCATATGACCTCGACCAAGCGCGTATTCAGCAACAGCAAGATGTACGCTTACCTGCCCTGGCAGCCTTACGAGACGTACGTAATCATGTGCCAATATCTGAGCTGAAGAAGAGAGGCATACTAATAGATGATGCTGTAGAAGATGTAAGACGTTTACTTCACCTTTATCGAGCCAATACTACTGAAGAATTGGTTAAAATAGTGGAGAACAGGATTGCTATTGTAGATCATTTTCGTCGCTCAGAGAAGCTTAATACCAACGCAATTAATTTAACAGCCTGGGTTATGCTCGCTCATGAAGCTGCACGCTTACAAGAAGCAGCTTTGTTTGATTCAGCAATGAATCAGCAATCCTTACTGACTGATATTCATCAATTGTTAATACAAAATCAAGACGTAGTCAATGGTTTAACGAACAGGTTATCTGCAGCAGGCATCAAGTTAGTTATTATTGAGCATTTACCCCAAACCCCAATTGATGGTATGGCATGGTGGTGCGAGAAAGGAGAATGTCCTGCTATTGCTCTGACACTACGTCATCACCGTTTAGACAACCTGATCTTTACTCTCTTCCACGAATTAGGACACGTATTCCTCCACTTGGGGAAAGATACAGAAATATGCGAATTCTTAGATTTCGAGTCTAATTCAGATAAGCTATCTTCTGCAGAAGAAGAAGCAAATAGTTGGGCCAGTAACAATTTAGCTCCTGTGGGATTATTGCAGAACTTTTTAAATTCTAGACAACGGATGCAGGATGATTACTTGCAAAGTATAGCGCGCCAAGCTAATATCAGTCCAGCTATCCTATTAGGCCAAAGATGTTATGCTCTACGTGACTTCAAACAACTGAAGCAGGCCGAGTATAATAAAATAGGCTAGGATCAATTTATTATAAATTTTATTTTAACAAATACATAGAAGCATGAAAAAGCCCCTTTCTACACCCATGCAAGCCATTTCGGGACCTACAGCACCTGTACCGAAAGATCCTCAGCCCAGTGTAGATAGAATTGATGAATTAGCACGCCGGATTATTTCAGGTGACATTTTACTTCCCAAGTTTCAACGTTCTTTTGTTTGGGAGCGGAAGCAAATATTAACTTTACTTGACTCTGTCGCAAGGGGCTATCCAATAGGTAGTGTGCTTTTATGGCAGAGCAGACAGGAGCTACGGAGTGAAAGCAGCATTGCTGACCTAGACATCGAATTGCCGCGACCAGATTATCCAGTGAATTATTTATTAGATGGTCAACAAAGATTGTCAGCTATATGTGGCGCGATGTTCTGGAATGGCGATAACCCAAAAAGTCGATGGAATATAGTATATGATTTGCGCGCACAGACCTTTTTGCACCAGGATACATTAGATGATTTGCCTCCCACTCAAATACGTGTAAATAAGATTTCTGACCCCGCATCATTTTTTAAGCATGTAGCTTTTCTAGATAGTCTTGCATCTTCAGATAAAGGAGAACTACAAGCTAGAGCAGAGGTCCTTTTTAATAGATTTAAGGATTACAAAATTGCTACGGTAACTTTGGGCGATATGTCAATTCAAGATGTAGCTCCAATTTTTGAACGCATTAATAGTACTGGTACCCCATTGACGATTGTAGATCTCATGAGGGCAGCAACATGGAGCCCTGAGTTCGATTTAATAGATTCAATAGAGGGTATCTTAGAAGAGCTCGAAGAGAAAGGATTTGGTAATGTAGATAAAAAAGTTCTTTTAAGAAATTTATCTGCAGCTGTAGGAGGAGGCTTCTCTGCTGATAGTATTGATCAACTACGCAACTATACAGCTGAAGAATTAAAATCATCTATAGACGATGTACATGCATCATACAAACGAATGGTTGACTTTTTAACCACTCAGATCAGAATACCTAGTGCGCAAGTTATACCATATGCTAATCAGTTAACTGTCCTAGGTGAAGTTTTTAGACGCTTTCCCGTACCAAATGCAGAACAATACAATTCCATCGCGCAATGGTTTTGGAAAACATCAGTGAGTGGTTATTTCGGAGGTTGGAATACCGGAATGATGGCAGATGACTTAAAAGCGATTAAAGAATTTGCATCAGGGAATACAGGCATTATCAACTTAGTAGTATCTAAGCCTAGTTCAGATTTATGGAAAACGCGACAATTCAGACTGAATAACGCTCATGCCAAACTTCTTGCTATTGTACTAGCGCATCATGCTCCCATAGATATCATTAATGGCCAGCGTATAGATATAAGCAAGGCTCTTAGCTGGACTAATTCCAAGGAGTACCATCATTTTTTTCCGCAAGCTTTCTTGAAAAAGAAAGGAATATCTGGAGCAAGTGTTAATAGCTTAGCTAATATCATTTTACTGACTTCGGCAAGCAATAAATATATATCCGATCGTGCTCCGTCTGATTATTTGCAAGATGTACAGCGTGCGTCAGGAGTAAACTTATCCGAATGGCTAAAAAGCAATTTGATTTCAGATGAAGCATATAATGCTGCGCTTAACGATGACTTTGACTTGTTTTTAGAGATTAGGTCTAAAGACATACATAGAGAAGTTCTCGATAAAACAGATTGGAAATAAACTTTTCTGTTCATTACAAAGCGCACTAATAAGTGATATCGCTTGCTTCAGGTATGCGCCTTGTTACAGTCTATTGATATTCTGGCAGTTCATTAGATGCAAGTTTCCACCCTACGCATATTCGTACTCAGTGAATAAGCAGTTAATAGAGCCTGGCTTTAAAATACAATAATTAAGCTTATTTCTGCAGAGGGTGCCTTATAATTCCCCATCTGTAAAGCAACGCCTGTAAAAGCGGCTAGTGTAGGGGCAACTATTCACGCAAATACCTAGGTAACTGCCCAACAAAACCGCTTCAACCGCTCGGCCAAAACCGCTTCAATCGCTCGAACCGCTTAGTAAAAAGAGCGCTTTTATCTGGCCGGTTGAAGCGGTTTTGGCCGAGCGGTTGAAGCGGTTTTTCCCCTGAGGCATTTGCATCCGGGTTTACAAGTTGCCAACGGACAGCTAGCCCGGCTCAGTCGGGGTAGTGATAGCGAAATCGCGCAAGTAACGCGGCGTCCCCCGCGACGGGGGACGCGAGCACCGCCGCCGTGACCCACCCGTTAGGGTCTCGATGAAGCAGCCACGCCACCCACTTGGGTAGCGTAGGATCAGACAGTAACCAGAACCAGACCCCCGTGCCGACCAGCAACCAAACCGTGAGGCTAAGGCGCCAGACCGGGTGCTCCGGTGTGAGCAGCCGAATCAGCCACCACGCTGCCGCCACCGGCAGTAACAAGGCAAGCAGAAAAAGAGGACCCCAAATAAGCATGTGGTTATCAAACTGGTGCGCCGTACGTGAAGCAACGCATCGGCCAAGGACTGGTCACCTGCAGCGCAGCCCCAGCAATCGCGGGGCCTATTTAAAGTCGGTGAATGGTCTACGCAAAGATGAGTGGTCTGGAATGCGCAGTTTATCCCGAAAAGCACCCTATTTCGAAATAAAAACGCGTCTTATAATTGGCCTTATGTTAGGTTTAATGCCTCGCCGACACCTGCAAGCGAGATGAAAGCCCACTCGGATAGTTCTCTGGCGTACCAGAGCTCCTTGTAATCTAGGTACGCCCTACTTATCCCTCGTCACGAGGCAACGAGATCTTATTTACCCGGACAAGTTGCCTCGGTTAAGGCCTTAGCCGGTAACCAGGCTACCGGGTTTACTGCTTTTATCTTTGAGCGCTCCGCCACCTAAGGAGCCGTGTATGAAAGATCTTCTGGGGTATACCCTGCTCGTGGGGCTCGCCTGGCCGCTGTCCTTGTCCGCCCAAACAGAGAGTACGTCCCCCACCGTTCGTACCCTGGCTGGCTCGGCCGCCGGCAAAGGCAAACAAAGCACCGATGGCCCAGGAGCGGCTGCCCGCTTTGACTGGCCCATGGGCCTAGCCGTCGCCGCTGACGGCACGGTCTACGTAACGGATACGTACCAACATACCATTCGCCAAATCACGCCGGCCGGCCTCGTCACCACCCTGGCTGGTAGCCCCGCCGCCGTGGGCAGCCAGGACGGCGTGGGCGCCGCCGCGCGCTTCAATCACCCGGTGGGGCTAGCCGTGACGCCCACGGGTGTGCTCTACGTAGCGGATATCGATAATCACACCATTCGCAGCATCACCCCCGCCGGACTCGTGCAAACCGTGGCCGGCGCGGCGGGCAGTAAGGGCAGCGCGGATGGCCCCGTGGCGACCGCTCGCTTTAACTCCCCCTACGCCGTGGTGCTGGGGCCGGAGGGCGAGCTTTACGTGGCCGATACGTACAACCATACGATTCGCAAAATCACGGCGGCGGGCGTCGTCTCCACCTTGGCCGGCCTAGCGGGGAGCAAAGGGTACGTGGACGGCGCCGCTAGCCAGGCCCGGTTCAATCACCCCTCCAGCATTGCCCGTGCGGCTGATGGCACGCTCTACGTCGCCGATAACCACAACCAGCTGGTCCGCAAGATTACGCCCGCGGGCGTTGTGACGACGCTGGCGGGCACCCCGGGCAAGAAGGGCTTTGCCGAAGGGCCTGCTCAGACGGCGCGCTTCCACGCCCCCACCAGCGTAGCGGTCGCGGCGACGGGCACCGTGTATGTAACCGATTACGTCAACTCCGTTATCCGTCAGATTACGCCCGATGGGCAGGTCTCGACCTTTGCCGGCCGGTTGAAAGGCTGGGGGCACCTGGACGGCAGTCCTCAGGAAGCGCGCTTTAAGTTTCCCTTTGGGGTAGCGGTGGGCCCCACGGGGTGGGTATATGTAGCCGATACGGGCAATCGCACGATTCGCCTCGTCAAGTAGCGTCTGTTCCCAGTCTGCTCACTAATAGCCTTTGCCGGCAGCACCCTGATGAAGGCCGCCGCGGGGGTAGGCCATAGCACCGTGATAACGAGGAACGAGGTGATAGTGAAAATGAGCGACCGTTTGTCCGGCGGCGGGCTCGTAGTTCAGGTTAGGTAGCAAAACCTCCACTAGCAGGTAGTCCAATAAAGGTCAGCGATAAAAGCCCCAAAAAAGCGCCTCCACGCGCTTGAAAGGCCTCCACTAAAAGCATCCAATAATGACCTATCACTCGGCAGCTGCACGGGCGCGATTTGAGGAGCGGGTAGAGCGTTTTTAAGGATGGATTAGCGCTACTCTCCAAAACGCTCGACCCGCTCGCTCAAAAACGCTCGACCCGCTCACTCAAAAACGCTTCACCCGCTCTACCCGCTCGCTCAAAAACGCTCGACCCGCTCCTCAAATCGCGCTCGTGCAGCTGCCGAGTGATAGACTATTTTCTACTGCCTTAACTACCTTCTCGAAAAGACTTCAAAAACACGGTTTTCGAGGTCTTTTCGAGAAGAGTATTTCGAACACCCCGGGTAGGAGGCCGGGCTAGTCAAGCCCAGTGACGTTTTACAAGCTGTAGTCGGTGATTGCTAGAACGTAAAGGCTGAGCTTATAACGTTCTGTGATTCACCGTTTACTAAATGTAAAAAGCTAGAAAGCTACGCTTTTGGACCGAACAAGTAGGCTAGAGAGACTTGGAATCCGCGATTGTAGCTAGGTGTGGTAGTCACAGTTGTTCCCGCAGGATACCCTGGAATGGTTGCGGCTAAGTTGCGTAGTCCCAAACTATAGCCGACTTGTAGAAGCAAAGCGCGATACTGATACCCTAAGCCGGCCTGCAAGCCGACGTCCCAACGCTTCGAGTAGACATCTGTTTTCCCAGTAGTAGCTGGATTATGGTCGCCTGCCACTACTTGGCCCTCATATTCACCTCCCAGGGTATAAAAATCGTACTCGCTGTGATAATGCCCCCCTACTAGACAGCTGATATAGGGGCCAGCAAACACTTGAAAGCCTTGCCCATTAGGCTGCTGGATATAAGCTAGGTTCAACGGCAGGGTGAGGTAATTCAGGCGCGTAGTGTTCGCCTGAGAAGAAGGGGGTAGGGTGCCAGGGGAGGGCACGATTACATAACTACTACGATAGCCTCTCTGGGCAAAGAGAACGGCTGGCTGAAAAGCGAGGTGACCACGTTGCCAAGAACCAAGTAGACCCGCTTCGAAGCCAGTGCGATAAGAAGTAGCCAGGTCAGCGTAGGGCTGGCTGTCACCATAATGCACCGAGGAGCGTGTCGCCCCCGCAAGTGGACCGACCTGAAAGCTTGTCTGTGCTGCTGCTGGCAACCCGCCCACTAGCAGTAGAAGTAAAAAGGATTTCTGCATAGAAAGGTAAGAGTTACTAAGATTAACGCCTTGCTAAAGTAGTTGCATGCCCTAGTATCTGCTATTTAAAGTGCCATACCAGGGGCAGCGGCCAGTCAAGCCAAAACTCGCACTTATCCCAAGACTCGGGATATAACTATTGTTATGTAAAGGAACAGAACCCAGATGGCAGCGGGAGTAGTTGCACTTCCCCACTGCCCCTAAAATTCTGTTTGCCCAGGCCCGGGAAAGCACCTGGTTTCGAGTTTACGAAACTCATCCCCT
>Ga0160429_1000437_pt1 | contig 40105 bp, 33 predicted proteins | sample SolpanmetagenomR_FD_108199 | JGI IMG/M metagenome (GOLD analysis project Ga0160429, IMG submission 108199) | Solar panel surface microbial communities from Lawrence Berkeley National Laboratory, California, USA - R | ecosystem: Engineered > Built environment > Solar panel > Unclassified ... | reverse complement strand
TCATGCCTTTTGTGACAAGATATGCTGATAGCTTAGGATCAACAATAGCCAGGATCTGGTCAACAAGCGCAAGACCACGATGTACTCCATCCATTGAACCTCCTCTTACATAGCCAGGGCAAGTTGTTGTGATGAATCTGCTGAACGCTGCAAAAGCTTGTACTTCAGATCTTGCAGTGTAAAGAAATGGTGCTGCCAGAACATTCATGCCCTGCACATATCCAACTGACGCGCCATCTCCTGTCGCTGATGTGCCGGAATCGGAAAATTCTTTGTCAAACGCATTTCTTCCTGATGGACTGTCTTTTCTCACATCAGGACTTCCAGTAAAGCTCAGGGGTGGTCGGTGTCCAATGCTTGGTGGACTTTGCCAACCATTGACTCGTGATTCATGTTCATCTTGTAGCTTCCATGCGACCGCATTCAGCACTCTTGTCAAACTATTCTCTGTAACGCGACGACGAAACATGGGGTCCGTGGCGAGTGTCCTGAACGTGTCATTGCGGATTTTGGCGTAGGAAGGTGAAGCGCCTTGCCGGACGAGGTCCAGATAGTTGTCTGTGGAAAGTGGAGGAACACCAAGGAGGACTAGCCAGACGTAGATGCGGAGATCTGACTGAAATGTATGTGAGTTTGATCTCCGTATTCAAAGCATAGGGAAGGAAGTTATTATACCATGCCCTCGCTGTTGCTTGGGATTCCATCTGCGAGCACAGCATAACGAAGCTGATCAAGACCGGAATTGGCGTTGGCTTTCGAACCCTGCTGGAGTAAGTGATTCAGGTTGTTTGCCACGCCTACTGCCATTTTCGTGAGTGGAAAGTGGGTTGGATATGAGGTTTCTCAACCGGAGACCATCAAGGTGTGTTTGGCATAAACAAAGACAAAAAGATCGGCGGCTTGAAAAATGTGGGGAAATGGGTAGTCACTGGAGGAAAAAGGACTCGGAGAGAATCGCAAGCATTTTGACATGAAATGATATTGTGTTATTGCTACAGGATCATCCTCCGGAGAGGGGGCTCATTGGCTGTATAGCTCAACCCGCCTTGTAACAAATTTTAGCATGACCATGTCTACGTTCATATCCTTCTGATGTCTTGGTCCTTGTTCGCAAGCCCAGCATCGCACGCGCTGCTGCTTTATAAACGCATCTGCCCAGTTATATCGTTGTTACCTCGTGCCTCATGATCCGTGATAGCATGAGCATACGTGTGGGTTTCACCGCTGGACCGTGGACATCAGGCATGACCAGGACATGTACCTTTACTACGGCAATCTCGTCTTCGTTCAAGTACCCGTGGTACCGTATGTACGCTGAAGAGCAAGCAGCCGTCAATGTGTCACTCATGTAAGAGCTCTAGGCGGACAGGAGGCTGTCGCTCGGGTGTCTTGACACTTGAAGTAATTAAGGCAAATCTCCATCCTGTTCATCTTCTGTTTCTTGTTCTCTTCTGTGTCTCGTTCACTTCTGTGTCTTCTTCGCTTCTGTGTCTTCTCTCATTTCCGTGTCCTGTTCACTTCTGTTTCTTGCTCACTTCTGTTTCTTGTCCAGTTCTGTTTCTTGTCCAATTCTGTTTCTTGTCCAATTCTGTTTCTTGTCCAGTTCTCTTCCTTGTTCACTTCTCTTTCTTAGCTTCCTCCTGCTCCCCTTGATCTTCCATTACAGCAACAGCAATGTATCCGAACAGTACGATATTAGCGCTCACAGCTGCTAGTATGCCAGCATATGTAGAGTTGCCGCCGAAAATGCTATTGAGAGAGAGGAAATAGAGAGATATTGGCGCAGCAAACATGAGGACAGTAAAAGTAGCGAGCTTGATGATGATATGACTGTCTCTGCGTTAGCAACAGAACGACTACGAGATCGTCAAAGAACATACGCTGGAACCGCAGGAGCAATTGATGAGTTAGTGGCGGGACGAGCTGGAGTTGGATGTGTTGGAGCGATGGAAGATGGACTTAGAGGCACTGCGCTGCCTGTGGAAGATGCTGGTACTCTACGCGTAGCCATGATTGCGTCTGCGATGCTAGAAGCAATTGATTTCGACGACGAGGATGATGATGAAACGCAGCTGAGACAAAGCAGCAATGGCTTGGCATCCGGAGACTTACCGTCTGTTGACTCCTTGCTTTTCCTTTGGTCACAACCCCCATAACTCCCTCTCATCAACACTCTCTTGCGTCACACGGCCGCGCGCAGTTCATGTATGGATACTCAACTGTAGCTTAGTGTGTCATCAACTCGCACAACACAATCACCACCATCATGACGCAAAAACGACCTGGATCAACTGCCAATCCATCACTTACTCTTCGTGAATGGGAGAAAGCAAAGTCATCCTATAATCAAACACAAGACACTCTTCCACTCACCAATCGACCGTTTCAGTCCTCATCTCCTGCTCCGTCTCCTGCCTCTCCCTACATCACACAGCCCACGCAACTATTGAGTCACAAGCGTAAGCGGACCGCTTCACCTCCTCCGTCGCAACCGTCGCAAGTACAGGTGCCTGCTTCATCACCTTTCCAACAAGATGTCATCCGATCATCCGGGCCTCGTCCTATACCTGTCGCACAAGGACAATATAATCGCGGATTTTCGATGGCAATCGCTCCTCCTGGAACCGAGTATCGGTCTCCCATGGCTCAAGCAAGACAAGTACCACTCATGAGTAGTCAAGCCATTGTAGACGAGGCTGTAAGCGATTCCTCTGATGAAGAAACAACCAGAAAAAATAACATCCCCGCAACTACATTTGGTGCGTCAGCGTCAGCGTCTGCGCCTTCAAGCATCTTTGGCGCAGCGTTAGCCCAATACAGCTATTCTGAGCAACCTCCCGTCATTCCACGCCACAGCGGTGTAGCAAGATCGGTCGTGCCTGCTAAACCGCAAGCGAGAACGAAAGAACAGCCCCTCGCATTACAGAATGTTGATTGGCATTTGCAGGAAAAAGTCAAGACTCTTATGGCTTGGATACCGGCGTCGTCGGTAAGACGGTGTGACAATGCTTTACAAAAGTGCCAGGGCGATCTAGACAGAGCACATATGCTTATTTTAGATCAGCAAGAACGAGAGGCAAAACAAAAGGCGATGGAGATGGTAAATGTAGACCTTACAATGGACAACGAGGACGGTAACACTACGAATCAATCGCAAGGGTCATACAAAAGACCTGGCCAGAAATCAAGTACAAAGGTGCAAGTGCAGCACAAGTCGATAAGAGAGAAATATGCCCAGAATTCTTTGCCAAGAATGAACCCTCAACTACAAACACAATCGCCCAAGCCTGCAGTTCCCGCGGTAGTCCTGTCCTCATCACCAGTCAAAGTTGCTACGCCACCGCAACCAGTCCGGAGAAGGTTACAACAGGGCCGTCGTAATAGATCACCATCGATAGAGCCTCCACTATCCCCAGTTGACAATGCACCTCCTCCACCACGAGCGGCAGCGAATAGAGCGAAGAAGAGACTTGTTGAGTCTGACGACGAAGAGGAAGAGCAAGGGGAAGCAGAAGCAATGGAAGTTGAGGCAGAAGATACGGGGGATGAATCACGTCTTGACGAAGCTATTGACCTTACTGATGATGTCTCTACTGTCGAGCAAAGACTACTAGATCAGTTAAACACCTGCACTGTTGCCGATCTAGTTGATCTGTCTACTCAGCCTCGAGATGTTGCAGAAATTGTTCTCACGAAACGGCCGTTTGAGAGTTTAGACGACGTGCGAGCAATAACAATCAACTCAACATCAATTACTAAGAACGGCAAAACTCGTACTATCAAGAAGAAGATCGGAGACAGGCTTGTGGACGTCTGCCTAGAAATGGTAGAAGGATACGAGGCTGTAGATCATTTAGTCGAGCAGTGTCGGTCAATTGCCGAGCCCATCAGTGCAGAGATGAAAGGAATGGGTATGGATCTTGCCGCTCTCCAAGCTGGTGGCGAGTTATCTTTCACTGACATCGACCACGATTCCGGAATGGGTACTCCTTGTAGTTCTTTAGCAGACGATGATCTAGTACGACAACCTTCGGCGAAGCGAGCATTAGGCCAACCTTCCATTATGAGCAAAGACATGGTTATGAAAGACTACCAAATTGCAGGCTTGAACTGGTTAGCGCTGATGTGGCGGAAGAAGCTCTCGTGCATACTAGCAGATGACATGGGTCTAGGAAAGACATGTCAAGTCGTATCATTTGTTTCACATCTTATCGAGACTGGTAACACTGGGCCACATCTGATCGTCGTTCCAGGCTCAACACTAGAGAACTGGTATCGAGAATTTGAACGATTTTCGCCGTCTGTCAATGTGAGGCTATACCACGCCAGCCAGAGTGAGCGTGCCGAGGACCGCGAGACAATCCGAGAACTACTCGACATGGAGGGTCAGCTCAACGTCATTGTCACCACGTACGATATAGCGGTAAAGCCTGAAGACAATGCCTTTTTCAAGCGATTGGGCATTTCTCTTTGTGTATTTGACGAAGGTCATGCATTGAAGAACAGTACCTCACAGCGATATACACAGCTCATGCGAATCCCTGCCCAGATGAGACTTCTCTTAACAGGAACACCACTGCAAAACAACCTGCAGGAGCTGATCTCATTGTTGGCGTTCATCATGCCCAAGTTATTCCGAGAACATGCAGACGAGCTCGAAAACATCTTCAAACACAAAGCTAAAGTCGCGGAAGTTCCCGGTTCACAGGAAGCCTTGCTATCACAACAGCGCATCCTTCGTGCAAGGTCAATGATGGCACCATTTATCCTTCGTCGGAAAAAGGCACAAGTACTTAAGCATATTCCCACCAAGACATGTAGAGTCGAATACTGCGACATGTCTGTTGATCAAGCGGCAGTCTACAAAGCTGAGATTACCAAGGTTCAGGATGTTCTAAAAGCACGAGCGCAAGCCAAGGCTGCTGGGGACAAGAAAGCATGGACAGTAAAAGGCAAAGTCAACAACTTAATCGACCTAAGGGAAGCTGCTATTCATCCTCTTCTTCTTCGCCACCAATTCACTGATGCTATCTTGAACAAGATGGTGAAAGCATCCAGAAATGAGGAGGAATTCAACGCTTTAACCAAGGATATCGACCAGCGAATTCTTGCCTTTTTCAACGAAAAGTCGGACTTTCAGCTCCATCAGTACTGCCAAGACCATCCTCTCGTGCGCCGCTACGATCCTATCGTAGACGAGGAGGCAGCCATCTTGAACTCCGGTAAAGTCACAGCTCTAATCAACCTACTCCTCCAACACAGAGCAAACGGCGACCGCACACTGGTGTTTTCCCGCTTCACTATGGTGTTAGACATCCTTGACCTCGTGCTCACGGCACACAACCTGCGATTTTGTCGTCTCGACGGCTCCACACTGATGTCCGACCGACAAGACTTGATTGACACATTTTACAAAGACTCCGATATCTCCGTCTTCATGCTTAGTACCGGAGCTGGAGGGGCGGGCATCAATCTAGCGGCGGCGAATAAGGTTATCATCTTCGATATGAGTTTCAATCCACAAGATGATATTCAAGCTGAGAATAGAGCACATCGCGTGGGACAGACGAGGGAAGTCGAGGTTGTGAGATTGGTCACTAGAGGTACGGTAGAAGAGCAGATTTATCGCCTTGGTGAGACGAAGATGGCGCTGGATGAGCGTGTCGCTGGGAATGGGATGGCGGCGGCGGCGCCGATTGCGGATGCTGTGGCGGAAGGGGATGAGAAGGCTGCTGAAGGCAAGATCATGGATATGCTGTTTAATGATCTGAAGAAGGAAGAGGAGGAGAAGGTTGATGTGAAGAGCGAGAACACGAAGCAAGGCAAGGAGGACGTGAAGAAGGTGAAGAATGAGACGAAAGACGATATCATCAAGCCACGTATCAAGAAAGAGGCTGCTAGTGACGACTTTGACATGAAAGATGCTTATAAGATTGGGTTACGCAATGCCGGATTAGATGTCAAGGATGAGCCATAAGATGTTTACGGGAGATGGTGGGCTTTCGTATGTTTGCACTGAAAATTTACACTGTAGGACGAACGAGAATCGGAAATCGAGAATATAGACCTTTGCAACTACGTTCTCTTTTGCCTTTCGCTTGCTTGCTTCTGCTGAACTCTTGTGTTATACCCAGCCCAGGCTTCGAATCTGATGCTGTGGTGATCGACTCCTCTCAATCGTCACAATTCGCACAGAGAAAGAGAGAAAGAGAGCTGGCTAGCACTGCCTTGGACTTGCTTCCTTTACTACTGCAAAACCTCTGTGCATGCAGTATGCTGTATGACGCTCACGATGTTCCCGCACACCACCCTACTTCTTCTTACACCCTCATACTTGAGCTAATCAAATTCAAAGTCACAAGTCTCATCACTTCCAGCCCGGTCCAATCATAGACCACAGATCCCACCTCTTCTGAAAAGGAAAGGGAGAGTCAAAGCTGCCATGCACATCGAAGGGCTGGCTTTTGCCCCGAGCTATTGCCCCTCATCGAGCGTAGCAGTAGTCGAGGTGGTTCATGCTTATAAGACGGGGGTTGGGATAGCTTCAAAGTTGGGTTAGATTAGGCCTGCCTACTTACACGTCCGCCTGTTCGACCACTCACCCACCCCCGCGGCCGCCTGCCACCACCTTCCCCACCCACCCGGGGGATTGTGGAATGGGAGCAGAGGGGAGTTTTGTGGAAAGTGATGGTAGATAGTGTAGTAAGTATAGTATTATCAACTTTTATTTACGAAGGCTTTGAAACGTTACTCAAGTACCATTGAGTGATCTTTTTTGGACGGATTATGTTAAATATTGTAGCTAAGGCAGTAAGTTGAGCTAGTAGATTGATTTTTCAAGGGAGTGGGATGGGTTTGGTCTGATTGCTAAGTGAGCGAGATGTGTGTGGGTGTGTGTGTGTGTGTGTGTGTGTGTGTGTTAGTAGCAGTAGTTGTTGATGTTGTTGAGTAGCCCTGGATCAAGCTTGAGATAGCCGTTTTCTTGGATCTCGCGTGTTAGCGCGTGGCTTTCGTGATAATTGAGACCTTCGTCATCATCAATCTAAATTGCTCCAAAGCTTTGCTATGCCGTGCTATGATCTTGCAACCTCAACCCTCAGCCCATAATGCAATGCTCGGTAGGTTGGGCAAGCGTCCTCCACCAGGAGGTGGGAAGGCAAAATCATCACCCTCGAAGCGTCTGAAAGCGATCAAGAAGGAAGGAAAAGGGAGTGGAAGCGACAGCGAAAGTGATGAGCGCTCGCCTGTGCCTTCAATTCTGTCTCCTCGGCGCAAAACACTACAACGGAATACACGAGAGATACCAGACTCAGAAGCTGAGGATGATGAAGCACTGAATACACGATCTAATGAACCAGTGCAGACGGGCTTAGAGCAGGCTCTCTTGCCCATAAAGACGGACAAGGACGCAATAGAGGAATATGAAACGCTGCGGGCAGTGGGAGGACTAGAGCTAGCCGACTTGCAACAGAGACTTGGCGAGCGGACGTGGACCAGAGGCAAGAGCTCAATCTATGTGGATGCTTTTAATTTGGCACTGGAAACTGTGCTTGACGAGGAGAGTCACCTTTTTGATGCTGCAGAAACCAAACTGTTCGAAGAATGGCGAGCCTTGCCTTATGAAGCTCAATATCTGTACGTACGGTTGTTCTTGCGAAAGACTCATGCGTGGCACCGTATTGCACGGCTTGGGTATTATGGTGATATTGCTGATATGCCTGGTGCTGTCAGTGAGCTTTACCGGTTCAGAGATGTACCCGAACCCACAGCAGAGGCTCAAGTGACTCCTGGAGAGCTGGAACCTCCTGAAGGAGCAGTCCTTGAATCGTGCTTCACTTTCGCTGACAATTCTGATGACCACATTACGACATTGGAGGAAGCGTCGTCGTTGCTGCTATTGGATGAGCTCAAGGCAATAGCAAAAGAGGCCAAAGTGCAAGGCAAGAACAAAACCGAATTACTCAAAGCTCTGCGGCGGACAAGTGGCAAGCAAGCTGGCTTGGACTTTGTGCCTTTGACACGTTCTGATACTCAGGAATCTTTACAATCGTATGCATCAGGCGAACGCGAAGAGTCACCAAGCAAGACGAATCGAGATACTCACTTTGTACGTAAGATCATGGCAGAAACTGGGCAATGCATACGACTTTCTCCTGCACCTCTGAAGCTCTTTGAAAGAGTGCATCTTGTCTTCTATCGTTCCACAGAATGGACTGAGAAGTCCTTGACCACCATCATCCTAGCACGAATAGCGCGTCGTAACTTTCCAGAGTATATTGTCTCGCGATCTGCCAACATATTTGCCTCCAGATCACTTCTACTGGAGTTTGAAGCCTCACTCCGAACACAACTTCGCATAGATAATATCCTCGAGTTCAGTGGCTATCCCACTAAGGAAGGCTTGCAAGTGGTTCTTGACATTTTTGAAGAGGTACTTCCTCGCTTCCGAGCATTACTAGCTGAAGAGCAACGAAAGGAAGACAGCATTTACTTCAGCGGGGAAGGGTCATACCTACGCCGTCTGTCACCTGCATGGGTTTACACCCGTATCGTACACAAAGCAGCTTTCGTTTTGGGTACAGGCAAGTTCAAACAGCATGCTCGTGAACATGAAATCTTGTCCGAACTCCTGGATCAACGTCTTTTCCACGCATCGAGAAGAGGTGCATGGTATCAGCGTAAAGCCCTGCTTGAAGAACATTACATGGCCAGCCTCAATCCTTCCGACACACGTACGCCGGAGGAGAACAAGAAGCACTGGAAGCGCATCGCACTACAAACATGCGAGCAAGGACTTCAAGATAACCTGGTCCATCTCATCTATCACTATGACTTGCAGAAGCGCATCACAAAGCTAGAGAAGTCGCTCAAGATTGCCAAGCGCTTTCAGCACGACTTCCTTCATGCAACTCTCGCCAAACCTTTCGAGCGTACTTTTGAAGGTACACGTATCGAGCGGGCCCCACCACCAGTCCCTCGCCTTCGACGCGACAGCAGCGCAGTGACCTCAAAAGGCTCAGGGGCTGACACACCGCCAGTGTTGACACGTCGTGGCGCAAAGACGATCTGGCTGGATCCACTTGAAGGACAAGGTGAATGCTCAGTCGAGTCTATGTGTCTCTCGCATTATCGTATGCTCGGCTACAAGGGCTTCCATGCAGAAGGAGGTATTGTCAGAACCTTATTCGCTCTACTCTTTTTCGATGTCTTATTCTGCTACGTGCCGAATGTCTTCCAAACCGCATACCAAACATGCCCACTCGATCTGCACACAGAAGGTTTTGTGGAGGCTAGAATGAGCGAGGTCAACGCACGATTAGCTGAAATTGGTAACGGCGAAGCCGAGCGCATCATCCGTGACGTTTGGGCAACGCAAGGCGAACGCAAGACTTGTGTCGTCGGTCTCGACTGGAACTTCGAGCTCGAAGACTTGTGTGAGATTGTGCGGTGTTTCGGGGGCGACAAGCTGGGTACGTTGTGCAAGGTCATGGCAGAGGAATATGCAGAAAGAGGTGGTGGAGTTCCAGACTTATTCTTGTGGAAAGTGTCCGATCAGGAGAAGACAAAAGCAAATGGTGGAGCTGTTGGAGAAGTGGTCTTTTCCGAAGTGAAAAGCGAGAATGACCGACTGAGCGACACTCAGAGGTTATGGCTACATGTCTTGATGGGTGCCGGCATCAAAGTGGAGCTTTGTCATGCGAAGGCAAAAGAGGTAAAGGTGCTAGACTGAAGTGGATCGATTGTGTCCCCGCCGGGAACAAATCGCCGCGAAGCTCAAGCTCGTGCAGTTTCCCGAGCATCTTCTCGAAGGTCGAGTTCCTTCCACCGATCCACCAAAGAGGCAGGGTTCTCTCTCACGCTCTCAATGCAACGATACCGGATCATATTGTTTGAGGACACATCATACTTATTAGTTTGAGCGATTCAGAGCATTACGTGCATAGACTGGTCAAGTCAGAATTCCAGCGCCTCTATCACTTACGCAGGCGAGCGCAGGCCAATGTGTTGTCACATTCGTATTCCATCTACATCTAGCCGACCTTGCCTCTGAACGCTTAAGGCTATGTATTGGCGAAATGAGAGAAAGGCTTGAGGAACTGTGAGGGTGAAAGCTGATCAAGCCATTCCATTGGTAGCTCTTGAGGTCCTACACATTAGCGTCTGTACTTCCTCAGGCCAACGAGGTACTCATGACATCAGATGAAATCAACGAGATAACGAATTTAAGGAGGCTCAAGAGTGTGCATGTGTAATTCCCCGGAATCACCCCACAACAAAGTGCGAGATCTCAACGGCTATCTCATGCTTGATGTGGACGACTAAGGTCGTATTTTTCGTATCCAAGGCGACATTTCATACTTTCCTCGACGTCTATTGGTGCAATCTCACTAATGTGGAGAGTGATCTAACTGTAAGGCTAGGTCGACCGACGAACAGGCTTGTTCGTGTGATCAGCTCGGCTGAATAGAGCCTCGTAGAACTCAATAAGAAAGCAGCGGACGCCACGTTGTTGGTTGAAATTTTGACTGAGTGAAAGTGATTGCGCTTTTCGCTGTTGTGCTACCCTACTTGGACTCATTGTCCTGCAGGTTCCCATCTACTTTTGATTTTGCTCGGCTTTTGCGATTTCTGGAAGAAAGCGCAAGGATGGCAGATTTATCAGATACCGGCCTCACAGGAACCAGCGCAAACGACCAACAACCTCTTGCGTCTCAGAAACTAGCATGGGAGATTTTGGGACCTGGCATGGTAGGATGGCTCGTCCAAACTTTTGTGACGGGCGCTTGCCTAGAAAGAGCTATACAGTGTTATTCGTCGACCAGCACCCTGACAAGGAACATGAAAAGGGTCCTAACAGTTGTCCTTGTTCTCAATCTAATAGTCGAGATCAACACCTTCGCAGAGGCACTCATGTGGGTATCGACACAGAAGCGGGATGAAGATGGACTTTACGCTTTTCAGGTCCCAGACACGTATCAACCGATCATCGCAGGACTCGTGGCATTCGTGGTGCAATGTTTCTTCGCCGATCGAGCGTGGAGGATATACAATAAGAATATGGTGTTTCTTGTTGTTATCAGTGCGTGTATTTTGGCGACACTGGCTGGCGCAATTGGTCTTGGCGTTGTGCAAGCATTGAATGTTAGCGGCACCACCTCTTTCACGTACTTGCTTATATTCACGGAGCTCTGGACTTGGACAACTGTTCTCACCGACTTGATCATCTCTGGCGTTATCATATATGGCCTTTTGAGGAAAAAGACTGGATATGATATGCCTACTGACAGCCTGATGCTGAAAGTCGTCAATGGCGCAATGCAAAGTGCAGCTTTGACGACAGTCTTCTCGGCTTCAGCCGCCATCATCTATGCGTAAGTGCCATGCTTCTGCTGGAAGACCTCACACAGTCTTTTTGATGTTTCTGCGCCGTGTCTAACAAAGTACCCATAGCAACCAATGGAATCACGCCAGTGCAGCGGTCGATCTCGCCTTCATGTATCCACTTCCCGCAATATACACATACTCTCTCATCTGGTGCCTCAGCTGCACCAACCGCGTGCGTCAAGCGTCACGAACACTTGCAACACGGACAGTCGGAAACGCAGTGAATGGTGGCGGTGGTGGCGGAGGAACCAATTTCAGCAACGCACAGTCGAGCGTGCTTTCTTCAGCCTTTGATACAAATGAACTGTTGGAGGAAGGTATATTGAGCCCGACACTGCCAAATGGTGGCAAGGATAGGGACTTCACATTCGCGCTGGCAAATTATCAGACGACACTGCCTCCGAGGCCGTATCCGAATGATCCGAACGATTTCTTGTCGTTCTTGAAGGATGGGCCACAGGCGGAAATCAAGAAAATGAGGGAGAGTGAGTCGAGCCAGGGGAGTAGCAGTACTTGAATGGTATGGTGTAAGAAACGCAGGCGTAGTCTTGAGTATGCATTGGGGCCTGATGAAGCATGAAGGCTGGAACGGAGCATCGTATCGGTCTGCTGGAGGGGAATGATTCATGATTTCTACGAGTTTCTTTGTTTCTGGCTGGAGGATATATGTATGTACCCAGATAGGTATAATTGCACAAAGGTAGTCTTTATACTATAAGATCTTCGGCCGAGTCGGCTCACCTCGGCAAATGTGAAACATCATGTCGCTCGATGAAACTGCAAACTCCACCACCCTCTGTAGACTAGCCTTCCGTGCCCTGTATCCAACCCATCGAACGGAGCGCACGCTCGTAAGATCACAATGCACCACGCAACATGAGCACCGGACATGCCGTCTCTCCCGCTACTCTGTAGAAAAATGACGAAACCACTTACTCTCCAGTCTCGCGCGGCACTTGCCCGCCTTGCAAGTGTTGGCACGAAGCCTGCTGGTAACTACTTTGACGTCCGACCTCCATCGTTGTCAAGTTATAATCAGCTCGTGCCACTTAGCAGAAGGGCGGCTGTACTGGTGCTTTTGTTTAAGGAGGCAAGGACTGGGGACTTGAGAGTTGTTGTTACGATGAGGGGTGCTGGTATGCGAGCTTGTGAGTTTTGTTCTTGTTTCGTTTTTTACCTGCGTTCGGTGGGTGAGAAGGTGGTGGGAGGATTGTCTGTATGAGTGTCGACAAGGCTTATTCGGACACATCTTGTCATGCAATTTTTCATGAATAGTGAGCACACTCGACGTTCCCCCAAACTTACACTAATCTCACTTTCCTGTTGCCGTAGACGCCTCACAAGCTGCCCTTCCAGGAGGCCACGCTGACACCCTCGACGAGACGCCCTTTGTCACAGCTCGGCGCGAAGCATTCGAGGAGATAGGCCTTCCCCTTCCTCCTTCCCACAGTCAGGACGAACAGACCTCAAGTTCTCCTTCACAACGATTGCGAGCACTACCACACCCATTCACGATAACACATTTGTGTGAACTACCAACCTGTCTTGCCAAAACAGCTCTGAGTGTTAAGCCTTGTATCGCTTTTCTAGGCACTCACGAGGACGTATCTTCGTTCATGCAGCAGGATAACCACACCACAGCTGCGTCCTCATCTCAGGAAGCACCCGACACAAAAGCAGGCGCAAAAGCAGCAGTCACAGCAAAAGCCGGCATCGAAACTCTTCTCACGCCTCAACTGGACGCCACAGAAGTCGCAGCCGTCTTCTCAGCGCCGTTACTCGGCTTCCTGCGCCAGTCATATCGATCCAGTCCATCTGATAATGATTCCTCCTCATCACCCTCGTTTCTCCCTCAACAAACACAAAAGCCCTGGTACACAGCAACTCCCTTCAAATGGCACACCATCCGCAAAATCATGCACACCTTCTACATCTCCACAGCAGATCAACGCGTCCATCTTTCGCCTTCTTCAACCTCGCCTCTTCAATCGCTTGACCCACCATCACACTATCGCATTCACGGCCTGACTGCGCAAATTCTCATTGATACTGCACGGCTTGCTTACGATGTCGCGCCAGACTTTCCACATCTTGAGAGCTTTGGAGACGAAGCTCTTATTGAGCGGTTATTGGATGATGGCAGGGGAAAGTATGCACACGAGAGGGAGAGGGGGGAGGAGTTTACTGATAAGGACGGAGAAATGGTTCATGATTGGTTGGCGGCGGTGGATCGTGGTCAAGCGGAAGACAGTACGAACAGTACCAAGAGAAGCAAAGACGAGAAACTTTAATGGTCAAGCGAGGATTCATCCTCGAGGAGGGGACGGGGCAGATGCTGTCGATACCTAAGGGGCCACCTACCCGTTCCTAGCTACGGTGAAATCCTGCGACGTGTATAAAGCAAAGTGAAGGTTCGATGAGCGGGACTAAGTATACAAATCAAGCTCGAGAGATATGTTACTATGATTATGACCGTTACTCTAACTATACAAGACGAGTCTGCAAGATATAACAGATAGACATGGTAGACACAACGTCGGAGAGCACTCTCAGCTCGAGCACTTCATCGCCGATTTGCTCAATCATGATGAGCTAATAACACCCAATGGCACCGACTTCAATCTCTCGGCAACGATTGTAGCATTCGCATCACACGGCCCAATCACCTGGATGCTGTTCTTGAGCTTCGACTTCCTCTTGTCGTCCCTATCAGTCCTCGACTTCTCCTGCGAAGTCTCTAGGTTTTCAGCAATACTGCTCAAGGTAGTAGCTAGACTTCCTTTGGCCTTGTCGAGTGCAGATCCGAATATCGATGTCATGTTTGAAGTCGACGAGCTGAATAGCGAGGTAGAAGAGCTCGTCTTATTCTCATGGATGAATGGCAGTCGAGGACTGTGCACCTTTGGGCTGAGTACTGGCCTTTCTGGCTGCTGTCTAAAGAGCGCAACGTGGAAGCGATCGCAGTCAGTGGACTCAGGGCGAGACTGCAGCAGGGCTGGAGCACTGACAGGAGTATATGGCATCTTTCTGGCGTTGACATCGCGCTTTTGCTTTGAGTGAGAGAAAAGTGGCGCAGGCACAAGGCGCAACGTCGTGCTAACGTTATCTTCAGTAGCAATCTGCTGTACTGGCTGCTTCTCGCTGTGATAAACCTCACTAAGGAGGTCATGATACCCTTGAGCCGGATCATAGGTACTGTCGTCTGTTGTGCTTGCCGATTTGTAAGAAGCTCGGTTTGATGTTGACAAAGAAGGCGTGCTCCAAGCAGAAGCTGTAGCTGGCTTGCGAGCTGTGGACGGTAACGTATCATATGAAGAAGGCTCTGGTGTATGCGATCTATACACATCGAGACCAAGAATACCGTGTGCCTTATTCTGGGACTTTCGGCGAGCATTCTCTGGGAATACATCCTCTTCGGGTGAAGGTTCTTCGTGGTTCAGAGCTCTGTGGTAGACTTGCTCCAGTGCTGGAAGGTATGTTACTGGTCGATGGGTGGCCACCTCATCCTGACCATATACGCTAGAAGCAGATTCTTCATCATCGTCGCGAGGCATGATGGAAGCCAGGAGCAACACAGACTCTCTGACATTTTTCTCCTCGTCCAGGTATCTGTTGGAAAGTCTTGCTGCTTTGGTTACATCTTGTGAAGCTTGTGGTGAGAACTCTGGCAGAGCCGTCATGCCATCGTCGTATTTTGCAGGCTTCCAGTAGAATTCCGTCGAAGGTGCGCGCTTGCCGTCTGCGCTGTAGCCAGATATGACAGGCTCGAATATTTGGCTGGTCCTGCTGATGTATACGCTAGACGAAGGTCGTGGTTTTACTGGTTTGCGCTGGATTGCTGTTGGAAGTGGTGCCAATGGCGTCATGTGCAGTTCAGAGTATGGCATCTCTGGCTCAGGTATTGGTACTGGTGCTGCTCTTCGAACGAAGTCCTGGAAAGACGGAATAGTCTGTGGTGTGGTCGGTGTTGAAGGATATGCTGCAATCTGTGGCGGACTGCTCTTGTTTTGTTGCTTTTTCGGCACCGCCATATGGGGATGTGAGATCTTGAGCGTTGTCTTCGCCATGTTGGTGAGTCTTGCTGTGGAAATTGATTTGAGACAGGTGGAGGTATCGTGAGGTTTTGGCGAGTCAACAGTGATGGTGGCGTTGTGAGTGAGACATCGCAAAAAGGCATCATTGCTCCAGTCATATTGTTGTGGAGTATAACAAAGATGAGAAGCTGTCAAAGAGGAAATATATTGCATGCGTCGCGAGGTTCCGAGAATAAGGAAGTTCACTTTTTGCAACAAAGGAATGAGGTTACCGCTTTCGTTCAAAAGTGGCAGTCGCAGCACAACATGGTGCCTTCTGCTTTCGAAGGTAGCTAACTCTATGAAACGTTCGATGCTATTGTATGGCAACAATCATCGTAGCAAAACCCACATCTCATGTCCTAATCATACCCGTTCATTAGTGTTTCATCTTAATCTGGATTGGTGATGGTCACCATTACTTCCGCATTGGGCAAACGGGCCATGTTCGCCACATTCCACAGACCACCTAAGACATTCCTTTCCCGGCCGTCTACTGTCTCGCCCATCTTTAGTCCGTCACACGTTCGTCATACAAGCAACTATAAGCTGCAGCAGGCTTTGGCCGCAAAGAATCAGCTCATTGGTCCTTACAAGAAACGTTTCGCTGAACAACTCTGGCGTGCTGGAGTATCGATATGGCCAGTTGAGGGGCAGAGCCTACTGCCTCAGAGCGTCGTTGAGCTGCAAACAATTGTGCGAAAGGCGGTCGAGAACATACCTTCCTCTCAGCATGCTTTCGAGCTACCACCCTTAGAACATCTCAATGAAACTGAGCTGCTTGCGATCATTCTGCCACGTCTTTTCCGAAGCCTTGAGAAGCCTGACCGGTATACTTCACGAGATAGAATATGGAAAGATCAGCGACCTCTTTGTCCTGCATTGCAAACTTGCGAATATCCCAAGCAAATCGCCAATGTCATGCCTGACTTATACCACGGTTTCAGCCGACAAGCATGGGAGATGAAGTGGCCGCTCGCTACACAGTATCTTGGAAAGATGATGTATCCAACGGAACAGGTCGCGTTCCCTTTCCTCTTGTTCGAAGGCAAGAGCAACAGCGAGAAGCCCAAGAATGCCAAGAAGAAGGAGGAGATTGCTTTGCGACAGAATCTCAGCAGTACATCACTCGCTCTTCGAAACCTCCGTCATCTACACCAAGAAGCTATGCGCATCGGAAGTCAAGAGCTCAACATTGAGCCAGAGCGCCATATCTCGGCCTATCTCTCAAATTCACCTCAGGTGCAAACCTATAGCTTCAACGCCAGTGTCAACCTCATCGGGATGTCCGACGAAGCTGTCACGATACCAAATGCGATGCATGCATCATCTGTTGCAAAGCTCACACCATATGTCGAGTTCAACAACACGGTGGTTGTCCTCAGCACGATTGCGACAGCCACGAAAGTGCATCTCGATGCACATTGGACCTCACCTACGTCTGCTTGGCCACTGCCTGGTGCCGGTGAGATCCGGCCGATCACCGAAGGACCTTTCTATCTGCGCCACAGGCTCATGTCCTGGGATCTTGCCAGCGGATGGGTAGAGGCTGAAGCAGGAATTGCTGCCGCAGTCGAGCATGTTGCAGATACGTTGGAGAGGAGACTGAAGACTTACATGGGTGCCCTGGAGGAGGATCTGAAGCAGAAAAATGAGCTGCCGAAGCTGGCTGAGCAGAAGTCAGCGCGAGGAGACGACCTCGTATGGACCTGAGTGCAGACAACAAACCAGAATATATGAGCCCTATGCAAACCTAATCAATACATCCTCTTCATTGCTATGACTCTGCGAATATTACCAGTATGAAATAGCCTGTGATACTCCGTTAGTCTTCAAAGCCTGATTTAAACATGTTCTAGTGTATATTAGGCTCTTTGTTCTTTGGTGAAACTGATGTGAAATTTTGCGTATATGACCAGAATGAAATGGTCTGTAACACTCGAGTCGTGTCGTTGGGGTGTGATGACATGTTGGACAACACAATCAGTCATTGGAATGTGAGATGGAATGTCTGATGTTTTTATTAATCATCTCGTTCATCTAGAGTGTGTCGAGGGACAAGCACATGAACAGGCTTGTCCCTCGACACATAATGCAGATACCGCTACAGCTGCTTCGTGTCCAAGCAGGCTCTTCCCTTCTTGACCATACCTTACACACTTATGCTCCTTTGCCTTCTTAGTAGATCCTCTTTGCAGCTCTTCTTCAACATCGTTACCTCGTTCTTCATGCCTCAAAGACCTCAATGTATACAGAACAGGACAAACTCGCTGTCGGCCTTGAGTATCCTTAAACACTCCTTCATGCTTGAAACTCCTCTTACTCTTCATCACCAATCTGTAAACTCGTATTAGTACAATTACTACAACTTCCACTGCTGCCACCAAACTCACCTTCGGCGCCAAATAAAACCTCAAATAGCTGCCTGCCGAGTTCTGTCCACTCAACCCATACTCGACTAACAATGGTACCTCATTGCTCAAGCACAGCTTCACCCTTTCGTCGAGTCCACTAGCCTTGCAGAAGTTGACGAGGTATTTGAGGGAGAAAGTCAACGCAACTGGTTCGGAAAGGGCAATCTCAATGTTCTTCTTGCTGTCTTCGACGTTTGTAGTGCTGCGAAGGGTGACTGAGCCATTACCGATATCGCCGGAACATTTGAAGGTGACGCCTTCTTTTGTGCATTCGATGGAGACTGTGTAGGTGAGGAGATGGTGTTAGTCTAATGAATGTTCGAATGAGTGGCAGATTAAGATGTTGAGGGCAGATGCAGTGAAATCGACTTACCACTCTCACTCAACGCCGACAGATCCCTACAGATCCTTTGAAACTCCGCACTCGGCATGGCTATCGTTGCCGCATAGCTCGTCTCCGGAATGCCAAGATGCTCCTGATCAATATCCATCAACTTGATATCATACTCGCTGATACGATCACTATCCGCATTCTCAAATGTCAAGTTCACACTATCAGGTGCGTCTTCAGCTTTGATGGTGAGGATATCGTCGTTTTGAGCAGCGCGTAGGACTTTTGTGAGGGAGTTGAGGTTGATACCCAGGGCGATGTTGCGGTCGCAGCGGTAGGGCGAGAACGAGTTAGAGGACATGAGCATGCTGACGAGTGCGACGTGGGAGTTGTCCATGGCTTGAAGGGCAATGCCGGAGTCATTGCAGTCGAAGTTGCAGTCTTGAACTAGGTCGCGGATTGCATCGACAGTCTTCTTGAGGACTTGAGCTTGGTCGAGGCGTGCTTCAAGCACTACAAAGAGAAGACAGAGTTAGTCATCTATGCTGAAGAACACGTACGGCTCAGTGGTGCTTTGTTATAAAGACATACTCTTGAATACTCGTGTACAGTGCTAGAAAATGTTGCCGAGTTGTCAAGATGGTCGAAAGGAGTTCGATAGATCGAGATCAGGCAGGATGCGAGGTCCTCGTCTACAGGTCACGGTAATGTTTTAAAAAAGCAGAACAGATGAAACAGATGAAGCTAATTGTTGTGATGTTTCGTCTGGTCTCGAGCTGGGAGATTTCAAACACGTCCAAGGTCGTGTCTACTACGCGTACGCGTTGCACTTCGATGCTCGATTAGGCGACCCCTTTTTAATCGAAATCCCCAAGACCGCTTAAAAGGACATAGACACTGCATGAGTTCAGAACACACAGTGGCACAAGCAGCGGCAAGGCTGTCCCATTTCGTTACACGCAAAGTAGAGCCAGTGAGAAAGGTGTAGCGCTGGTAGTTCGGCATTTAGATGACAGCACACAGTGTATCACAATGCTCTTGTGTTATGGTTGATACATGATATATACATGTATAGCTTCTCTTCTCTTCTAATGTGAATCTCATTCTTGACCATCTATAAATAAACACATTCTTTTAACACGCTTTTAAAAAGAGCATCTGGTACACTTCCTCCTACATCAATCCCACTGTCACTCTCTACACAACCCGTCATGGACGATGAATATCAGGATCTGATTGAGAAGGCCATCAGCCGTAGCAACCTCCTGGAAGATGACATCGACTCTATGCGAGAGTTACTGGAGGACCGTCCAGAGATAGCTCGTATTTTGGAGGGACAACGATTCGACGTACGGGCGAAGATATTTCACGAATGTGAACCGTGACTAACGAGAAGTGTGCAGTTGCCCGGCCTCATCGCCTGTTTTGGAGAAGGTATCCACAAGCTCGAAGGCCTCCAAAGATCGAATGTCGTTTATTTTCCAAGCATTCAATACATTATTGTGGATATGCTGAACTCGGTTGTTCGTCCTATCGCGGATGCATTGGATACTCTGGTTGACCCGAGCTTACATGTTGCACAAACAAGGGCTAATCTGGTGGTCCAAGGATGGACTGACTTGCTTGACGAGTGTACAGAGCTAGGAGTGAGGCACAGAGAGATGTTGTTCGAAGAAGGTGGTGTGAGTGTTCTCCAGTTTGATCCTCACGCAACTGGTTAGGTTCGATATCGCAACGTGGTAATGATCGCAGGAATCCTATTTCATCTTGAAGACCGTTCGCCATTCTCCTCCTTTTCGAGAAACTCCTGCCATGTTTCTATAGCGCTCTTCCAGAACTTGATCTCAACATCAGCTAGTCCTCCCAGTGTGTCCTTAAATTCGACTGCCTTAATTCTTTCAAACTCTGCACTTTCTTTGACTACTTGATCATCAAAAGCCTCACTAGTGTTCTTTGCCTCATCAACAGCTCTGTTCAAGTCTTCAATCTTCATCTCGCTCTTACGTAGTCGATCTCGTCGAGACTGTTCATGGTCAACTCCGCGAACGTCTTCGATCTTGCTTCGAACGAAGTTGGCAGGTGAAGACGTCAAGGATGGTGGCCCACGTTCAGAGGCAAGCATATCTCGATCAGTTGTTGCCTTTTGCAGATACTCGGTAAGAGCTTCAAAGTCGAGTTGTTTTTGATTACGCTCTTTCAAAAGTGATTTCATAGAATTTGTGTAGGCTGCCATGTCCCGCAAACTCTCCATATAGTCTTGATCTGTACTTGACCTGAGTTCACGCATGGCCAGACTGGTCGCTTCGAGGCTTGAAGCAAAGCTTGTCAATGAGCTGCCTACACCTGGTTCCAGGTTAACCAGTTTTTGCATTTGCTGAGCCAGATCCTGATAGTCTGATTCTAGATCGCCTTCTCTTCGCACAACCTTCGCGATGCCTTTCTCGACATTGCCCAAGTCCTCTTCAAACTTGTCTGCTTTTTCTTTGACCGCGATGAAGCGGCGGTCGGCTTTGTGTGGTGCTTTGAGGAAGTTGATTGACCAGTCTTGAAAACGATCAATGGCGCTACTGCTTGTAGTTGCTGGAGTCATAGCGCCGATAGGTGCACTCGGATCTCCAAAGGAACCACCTCGATCTCGGCCATTCGTCCTCATTATAGCATTCCAATCAGGAGTTTCCAAGAAGCTCAGATATGTGGCATTCCTTCGCAAAACAGAGTGTAGTGCTATTCTCTTCATAAATCGATTCAGTGAGTATGCGCGCCGGGATGTGAAGTCGGGTCCAAATCGATCGCCGCGAATGTATTCGAGGTTGTGCTTGTCTGGAAGTGGTGGAACGGCAATGTGTGGGTATTGGTTGCAAAGTGCTTTGTAGAGATAGCGGAAGTCTGTAAAGCGACGACGGACGGAGAAGCGATCTTTAGCAAATGTCTTAAAGTCGGACTGTGAATTGTCAGTACAAGCTTAGCCAGAGACAAGTAGTAAGGTATACATGTGTAGTTATTAGGTACGACACGTAAACGTCCTTTGTGCCCTCGGCTTCCTTTTGTGCCTTGTCTACCGTGCAGATGAGGAAGCCCTCGTTGCCGATTCCTGCGAGGTCTACCCGGTCTGCGTTGTGATCTTGCTGGGTTCCATTGTGACTATCCTGCCGACGTTCTTTCGCATTTGCTTTCGGTCTTTGCGGTAGTGTAGTTTGTCGTTCATCAGATTCCTCCTCATTATCAGACCGAGTATGTTCCCACTGCACACTCTCGTAGTCGTGTTGAGGGTCATCCATCCTCTTCAGATGTGCTCAAGAACCGTATTTGGATGACGTTGACAACGAGTGATGTGTTTTTCAGAAAAGGCGAAGCTGTCAGGACACCGATTTAGGGGACTGTGCCGGTTCAGTGTAGCTTGCAGATGCTGTAGCTCTGAGCTTGCTTGAAAGTGATCGCTCCCTGCAGTGAAGTGAAGTGTGTTGGCTGTGATTACGATTTCTCGGCACGACTCCGATGTCATCCTTTGGTTCGTAACATTTTTCGGCGACGGCGAGCATCCTGTGGTCGCGCTCACTTTATATCACTCAGTTCCAACAGCTTCACACAATGGAAGACCTATACGATGAGTTCGGAAACTACATTGGCGGAGGCGACGAGGAAGAGGAGGATGATGTAGTGGAAGACACAACCGCCGACGCATATCTACAAGACGAAGACGATGAGATTGAAGCAGAAGTGAACAATCAGCAGCTGATGCAGATTGATGGTTCGTTACATCCATCCATCTTGCGAGAAAGAGCTGGAACGTTGTGCTGACGTTTCGAACAGAAGACGGTCCTTCGAATGCGGTCATCTTACACGAAGACAAGCAGTACTACCCCTCTGCGCAACAGGTCTATGGAGATAATGTCGAGACGCTTGTACAAGAAGAAGATACACAATCACTGGCACAACCAATCATTGCGCCGGTCAAGCAGAAGAAGTTTACAGTACAAGAGGCAGACCTACCACCAGTGTTCTTCTCAAGAGACTTCATGACAGATCTAACAAACTTCCCGGAACAAATAAGAAATGTTGCAATTGCTGGACACTTGCATCATGGAAAGACGGCGCTAATGGACATGCTGGTTTTGCAGACGCACGACATAGCAGACCGGCAGGAGAAAAAGACGGGGAGGAAGAGAGATGAGCAGCTTCGTTATACTGATGTACACATTCTAGAGCGCGAGCGCGGACTGTCGATCAAGGCATCGCCCATGAGTCTAGTGCTGCAAAGTACAAAAGGCAAATCACATCTCTTTAACATCATTGACACGCCTGGACATGTGAATTTCGCAGACGAGGTTGCAGCAGGAGTGCGCCTATCTGATGGTGTTGTCCTCGTTGTTGACGTTGTCGAGGGAGTGCAAGTCAGCACAGAACAGATCATCAAACACGCAGTCCTCGAAGATCTACCCCTTGTACTCGTCATCAACAAGATGGACAGGCTAATCCTCGAACTCAAGCTTCCACCAGCAGATGCATATTTCAAGCTGAAGCACGTTGTGGAAGAAGTCAACACAATAATTGAAAACACAATCCCTGGTAAAGGCGAGAAACGACGTGTAAGTCCTGAAAAGGGCAATGTTGCATTCGCCAGTTCCGCTATGGGTTGGTGCTTTACACTTCCTTCTTTCGCAAAGATGTACTCAGACAGCTATGACGGTATCAACTCTGCAGATTTTGCTTTGAGACTTTGGGGGGACATATTTTATAATCCTTCGAGCCGCAAGTTTACGAGACGAGCGAAAGAAGAGGGCGCGAAACGATCGTTTGTCAACTTTGTGCTCGAGCCAATTTACAAGCTATATTCACACACAATCAGTCAGACACCAGATGATCTCAAGACAATACTAAATGGGTTGGGCATTCATCTGAAGCCATCCCAGTACAAGAGCAACGCCAAAGATCTGCTCAAGGCAGTTTGCGAGCAGTTCTTTGGTGGCGCCGAAGGATTTGTCGACATGATCGTACAGCACATTCCATCAGCACGAGACGGCGCAAAGCGAATGCTAGAGAGATACTATACTGGACCACTTGACTCAGAAGTGGCTCAGTCAATGGAATCTTGCGATCAAGACGGACCACTGGTCGTGCATGTTACTAAATTGTTCAACTCTCCTGATGCTTCCACTTTTCACACCTTCGGTCGTGTCATGAGTGGTACTGCACGACCTGGTCAGCAAGTACGAGTACTAGGAGAAGACTACACGATAGAAGACGAAGAAGATATGGCAGAAGCTACGATTGGTGACACCTGGATCTCAGAATCACGCTATACAGTACCGACAAGTGGTGTACCTGCAGGCAATTGGGTGCTTTTATCAGGTGTCGACAATTCAATCATGAAGACAGCCACACTTGTAGAGTCAGCAAAAGCCGCAAAAGAAGACGCGTACATCTTCAAGCCCCTGCGACATTTCTTCGAATCTGTGTTCAAGGTAGCAGTAGAACCCATCAACCCATCAGAACTGCCAAAAATGCTCGACGGTCTACGTAAAATCAACAAATCATACCCGCTCGTCACAACAAAGGTGGAAGAATCCGGCGAACACGTCATTCTAGGCACTGGCGAGCTATACATGGACTGCGTGCTCCACGACCTCCGCCGCCTCTACGCCGAAATGGACATCAAAGTATCCGACCCCGTCACCCGATTCTGCGAGACATCAGTCGAAACCTCCGCCATCAAATGCTACGCCATCACGCCCAACAAAAAGAACAAAATCACAATGGTCGCCGAGCCACTCGACGACGGCATCGCAAACGACATCGAAACCGGCAGAGTAAACATCAAAGACCCCGTCCGCGTCGTCGGCAAGTTCTTCGAAGAAAACTACGGCTACGACCTCCTCGCCAGCCGCAACATCTGGGCCTTCGGTCCCGACGACCACAGCCCAAATATCCTTCAAAACGACACGCTCCCCTCGGAAGTCGACGCAAAGACATTACGCACAGTGCGCGAAAGCTTACGGCAAGGCTTCAGCTGGGCGACGCGCGAAGGCCCGCTATGCGAAGAACCGATCCGTAACACCAAATTCCGCATCACAGATGTCTCGCTAGCACAAGATGCTATTTCGCGCGGAGGTGGCCAAATCATCCCAACCGCCCGACGCGCCTGCTACTCCAGTTTCCTCCTCGCTTCCCCCCGCCTCATGGAACCGCTCTACTCCGTCAGCATGATCGGCCCCGCCGACGCCGTCTCCGCCACTTACACCGTCCTCGCACGTCGACGCGGACATGTCATGTCCGACGCCCCTGTCCCAGGGACACCGCTGTACCGCGTCAACGGCCTGATCCCCGTCATTGACAGTTTCGGATTCGAGACGGATTTGCGGATACATACGCAGGGCCAAGCGACGGTGAGCATGGTGTTTGATCGGTGGCAGGTTGTGCCTGGGGATCCGCTGGATCGGAATGTGAATGTGAGGAAGTTGGAGCCGGCGAGCGCGACGGAGTTGGCGAGGGATTTTGTGCTGAAGACAAGGAGGAGGAAGGGGTTGAAGGAGGATGTGGGCGCGACGAGGTTTATGGAGAAGGATACCATTGAGAGGTTGAGGGAGAGTGGGATTTTAGATAGTGTTTGACATGAGTAGGAGTGTGTGATTGGCAATTAGGGTGAGGAAATCAATTAAAAGGCGCGATGTCTGTCGTGTCGAACAATAACAAGGTACCACCACTATGCCTAGAAGCGCCCTCCTACCGCATCATGCTTGACATCATCCAGACGTAAACTATTAGCCGCATCCTCACATATCCCACAACCGACCGCACCAAAACATCTAGAGTTGTATGGACTTTAAGATTTCCAAATTTTCCAGGTCTACTAGACAGATTTCCAGGACTCTCCACGACTCTTTTCTTCTTCAAGTTAGGATTTTTATCAATTCGCCCAGAAAGTATAGACGCCAAGGCTTTAGGATATAATGCAAAGTACCTATGTAAATCTACTTCTGAGAAGGCGACCTGATTTATATCATGATCCGAGATATACTCGTAGCTCTCTATTCATCTATCCTCGCCTTGGAGTCATAGGACCGATGCATGCTCCTGGCGGACTGGCCGGTAGTGTCTAGGTAGTTTGGCATGGTGTGAGGAGTGCTGATGAATTTCGGAGCTCATCGCACTAGCGCTAGACGTATGTAATTCGAATTCGGTGCTTGCTTGGAGTGTGAGCGGCTGTGTGATTATGAGCTGGGATTTCGTGGATGTGCGAGGAGTGCAAATTGATGAAGTTCGAGCTCGTAATGCTAGTGAGCGAGCGTCTTATACTCTCTACAACTTACTCCAGGCATTGCCTTTTGTCTTTGCCGTATTTGAAGTTGATCTCAGCATGCTCAATCGTAACAAATGAGGCGAAAGAAAACAAACATCCATCGCATCACAACAAGCTTGCAAGAATTTTTAGAATTAGCGCAATCTCTTTATGCACGCACCCAAATGCCACTTCTACCATATTTTCATATCTCATGGCCATTCTCAATCCTATTTTCATTTCAAACACAAAACATCCATCCATTAGTACGGCTCGTTCGTCACCGCTCCTTCATCTTCTTCATCTGCTGGGATCCAGCGTACAAGCCACGGTCTACCGCGGCTGCCACAGTCAACGTTCCCCCAATGACGGCACAAACGCCAACGAGGAAGGAGGAGAAGGATTTCGTGCGGGTTTCGCGGTTGATGACTTTCATAGGTGAGATGTCTGCGATGTTTTTTTGGTTAGTACAGAAAAAGTACGATTTCCATTCATCGCGCGGTCGTGGAGGGGCAGGATGGATGAGACTCAACAATTCGAGGCATTAGGGTTTGAAAGGATGATGAAGGAAGTGGTGATTCCAGAGGAGAGCATTAAGGGTAACGAAATAATGAAGGCGAAAAAGAGCGACAAGAAGAAGGAGAAGGAAAAGTGTATAATTGAGTAGGCTTACCGAAGCTGAAGAAAACACCTGGGATACCACCACGAGCGTGCAAACGTTCTTTGTGGCCTTCGTCTTGGGCGGTGCCGCCGGTGAGACTGCGTTTGTGGCTTGTGACGGAGTATTGATGCGTTTCCACGCTTCCACTCTCGCCGTGGCCGTATCTGCGAGAATCTGTTAGCGCTCCATCCGCTCTCAACAACAAGTAACACGAGTGTGACACTTCTAGCACGTACTTTCCAAGCTCAATCAACTCATGCGAAATATCATCCATACCACTCCACATACTCGCGCCCTTCTTATCCCATCCAATCGGCAAATACGCCGTCGGCACCACCTTGACAAAATACATGTAATTAAACGCCCTATCCTCCGTCTGCTGATCCGTGCCATCCAACGGACTCAAATGGTGATTACTCCACGCCATCCCCGTCTTGCCTCCATAGCGCCTGAGCACCTCATCCCCCAGCTGCGGTCCAAAGCGCAAATGATGCACCTCATGACTAAAGGTATGCTGTTCCTGGCTGCCAAAGTAATTCTCCAGATCGTGAACGTGGGTTTGGCCGTTGGAGAAGGATTTGCCGGGCGCGAAATGGAAGTTGCCGACGACCTTGTTGACGCGGATCCCGCCTTCGATGCGGCATCCTTCGCGGCGTTGTGAGTCGAGCGCTTCGCCGTAGTGTTCGCGCTCGCATTGTTCGACGTTTTCGCCGCGGCCGAAGGACCACGAGACGCTGGCGTAGGCTTCGCGCACTTCGGAGCAGGTGTTGCAGCAGCCTGGTTTGGAGGCCGTGGGAGGGGCCGGGGCGCCGTAGCACTGGCCGCAGTAGTCGGGGTCCATATGAGGGGCGTCGTCTTCGTGGCTGCGAGAGGGGGTGGTTGTGTTAGGAACGGGATGTGGTGTGGTGTGGTTTGGACTTGGGTGGATGAGGAGTGTATCTCTCAGGCTTGCTTACAGGCGTAATGCTTTTGTTTCCAAAACATGTCCGCCTTCCGACCTAGGCGCCAATCGTATCTTGCTAATACCATGCATGACCTCGCTCTGCACTTCGCCGGATACATCCATGACGTCCAGCGTCAACAGCTCGCAGGGCATGCGCGGGAATGTGATGTTCATGTGAATTTCCATCTTTTCTCCTCGCCCCTTATCCACCACCAACTCTGGATGCACGGTTATTCGCCTGTAGTCTGACCATTCTCCGAGCACGAGATAGAGAATGAGGAGGAGTGAGGCGATGGTGACGATTCCACCGGATGTGGTGCGTACTCGAGCATCTTCGACTGTTTTGGTAAAGGCGTCGAGTCGGGTGAATCTCGATTTGGCGGGCATCTTCGTCTTGGCTTGTTGGTGTGTGCGGTAGAGGGAAGGCGGGTGCTAGTCGGTAGAGGTTTGTCAGTAGACGCTGCTGTCGCTGCAAGTTGTCGTCAATGGTCTGTTGGCTAGCGACGGTAAGTCCGTGAAGCAACAGTAGACATTGGAAGGTTGCTTTCTCGAGATATATTCAAGTAAGTAGGTGTCTTCATTGAGTGACTTACCGCTTTGGGACTGGGAGGGACGGTTTCAGATATTAGCCTATTAGCCGACGAGTTTCAGTCGAAAACAGCCTACCCCATTTCAAAATTGAGTGTCTATCATAAGGTATGTATAGTTTAGCAGTCATCTTCACAACCTATAGAAACTACTTGAATCAACGTTCATTGCCTCGGAATCTGTCCGACATGTTCTACTTTACTCTAATAATATGAAAAACACAAGTGCTCTACACAAAAAACATCCTCACCGCGATATCCATAATCCAAGCGTGTGAGGGAGCGGGTATCATAATCATCGTCAGTCTGATTTCCAACTTTTGCCTTATTCAACCTCGTCAACTACCAATCTTCTTCCGTGCTGTTTAGCTGACGACAAAGTCCTCCTTTTTCGAATCAACAACCTCAGGCGCTAGCGCAGCATCTTCCCTTCCCTTGATACTAGCAACAGCACTGTTAAATGCACTCGTCACATCAAGGTGGAAGAACGGCCTGTTCAAGCCACCTACAACCATGACCTTTCTCGCAGCCCTTGTCCTCTCGCGCTGCAAGTCATTCTCCTGCCCATTGACATTGGAACTACTGCTGCTGCCACCATCTTCATCATGGAAGCGATCCGCTGCCTCAATATCTGGAACAGCGGATCTCGATCGCTTGTTGAACTGTGCTTCTTCAGCCGCGGCGGCAGAGTCCGAGCCACCAAGCTCGGCAACAGAGTAAAGCGGCTTCCAGCGATGATAATCGCCAATATCCTCAGAAGGAGTAGGTAAACCAAACCCAGCAGCGACAAGCGCACGTTTAGTCCATCGGTTGTTGATGCAAGCAAAGTGCCATTCGACGCGGTCAGGCGCTGTGTAGCGATCGAGTTGATTTCGCACGTCGATGAGCTGTTGGACGGACGTGATATCGACGTTGTTGACAGAGCTGAAATCCAGAATGAGTGCTTTCAGGGTAGGTTTGGAGTAGTCAACCTCGATGACGCCGCTGCGAGTAGGACCGGGATTGTTCCATGGCCGGTCGCCGAGGCGGGCATATGCATTGGGATTCGTTTTGCGGGTTTGGCTGAAGATGGTGGCGGTGAGCTGATCGAGGTAGTGGTTTGCGTTGGGGTAGTTGAAGCCTTCGCTGAAGCGGTAGACGTAGACACCTGGATATGGAGCACTGATGTCGATGTCCGGGTTCGTACCATCATGGTGATCAATAGGGAGAAAGATATCGCGTTCGTGAGTTGTGTTGGACTCTTTGCTTTTGGTGCGGAGTTCGTAGCCGCCTTTACCGGTACTTTCGTCTTCGGTGAGGTGGTCACCAACGACAGAGTGGATCTTCACCTTGCCGAGGAAGCGACCACGGGCTTTTGCTACGCGGACGAGAAGGACCACGACAGAGACGACTAGGGTGGTGTAAATTCCGTCTTCAATGCTAGAGAACACGGTGACGATGACACCAATGAAGAAGATGATGACTTCTAGAGGTGATACGCGCCAGAACTGGTAGACGGTGTTGGGGTCGGCGATGAGATCACCAACAGCGTGGATAATGACAGCCGACAGCGATGCGTTTGAAATCCAATAAAAGGCGGCAGGAAGTGCGTAGATGGCGATGAGAACAATGATGGCGGTGATGACACCAGCAAAGGGCGTTCTTACACCAGCTTTGGCCTTGATAGCTGTACGGGAGAAGGAACCTGTGGCAGGATAGGCACCAAGGAAAGGTCCGAGAAGGTTGGTAACACCAATAGCGAGCAGCTCCTGAGATGGATCAATAGTATAGTTGTTGATTCTACCGAAGGACTTCGAAATGGCAATATGCTCAATCAGGAGGACAATAACAGAAACAGGGATTTGGCTTGCAAAACCCTTGATAATTGTTTTATTGACAATTGGCACTCCAGCGTGCTGGAATCCACGAGGTACAGGTCCAAGAATGGCAGTATGAGCCTTTTTATAGCTGTTGGCGTTATGATTGGCGGCAACGTCTCTGTTGACCAGGTAGCTGATGAGAGTGTACAAGCAAATGACAAAAGCAGTCCTGAGCGTGGCGAGGAAGAAGAACATCTTTGCCTTCTTTGGAAATCTCTTGGCACATGTGTTGCAAACGAACCGAATAAGATAGAGCATGACCAATGCCGTCAGACCAAGAGCGGCATCCAAAGTAGTGTAGTGTAGGTTCTTGAAAGTGTTGATAATGACCAGGTATGTTGAGGCACGAGTGTTCATGTGGCTACTGATACCCATTAATGTTGGGACTTGGCCACACAAGATGTTAATAGCAGATCCGGTGATGAACGCAAGGATGGAGGTCAAAGAGATGAATTCAACAACCCAACCAATGCGGATCAGACCCAAGAAGCAGACGATGGCGCCACAAATAACAGCGAGAGCCTGCGCGACCTGATATCCTTGGTACTGAGGAGTGTGTATCTTTGCATATGCCACGACGTTTCCAGTAATCGTTGACATGACGGCCACAGGACCAATGGTAATATCTTTTGAGGTAGCAAAAATCCAGTAAATCAGGACACCCATGAACCCAGAATAGAGACCAAATTCAACAGGAAGCAGAGCAAGTTTAGCGTAAGCCATACTTTGAGGGACGACTACAGCGCCGATAGTTACACCAGCTACGAGGTCACCGTAGAACCACTGCAAGTTGTAGAAAGGAGCCCAGTGGACGAATGGAAAGAGTCCTTTTCCATAGTTGATCATTGTCTGCTTGCTTGGTACAACTTCGTGGATAAAATCCATAGTGGTAGGTTCGCTCTCGACATAGGTATCCGCGCTGGCTACAGAGAAGACGGATTCGCCCCGGTTGACTGGGTCTTTTTTATCTTGATCACGGTACTGGAGTTTGATGCCAAAGACCTTGGCAAAGCCGTGGCCGAATTTTGTTGCTGCTGCTCCAGGCATTTTGAGGGTGTTTGAGGGAAGAGGGGCGCGAAGCCCAAGAGGTTACTGCTATCCAAAGACTAGAGAAAATGTGCTGAACTGAACGAGGGAGGAAGTCGAGTCTGAGAGTTTGTATGACGTTAGTAGATGGGGGCTCTTGCTCGAGTCAACACACACGAGTCCTCGGCCGATGATCCGGCAAGTAAACACGAGGCAGAGATGAAACAGATGAGACGAGATGAAGAGGAGACAGCGATGGAGCAGAAGGGAAAGTATAAGAAGGAAAATAGGACTCTTTTGATGAGAGAGAGGTGACTCGGCCAGCCGAGAACACGAAAAGCCAATTACAAACAACAGCTAAGGCGTCACACCGCCGCACAAAGGTGGAAGACGAGGAACGGCACTTGATGGCCATCTCGAACCATGTTCTTTGCTGGAATGGGGGGGCCACGAAGTGTTGGGCAAAGCACGCAATTCACACAGTTGTGAGTGGTGACGACAGACAAGCCAATTCGTCGAATTGCCTTTAATGCAAGTCGGAGTATAACGATGGCGCCAACTGAGAAGAGTTAGATGCGAATGGTGTGATTTGCACATGGTTTGGCTGGACCCAGACTTCAGATCAAGGCGTGATTTGCACATGTCTGCACAGGTTTGACTTCACCTCTTGTCAAGCTTTGACAGCAGCAGCCATTTGCTCTGACCCGTTCGTCCACGACATCTCGACTGCACATTACGCAGCCCTTCCCTGTGCTTTGTTCAAATGCAGGGCTGCAGGCACTCAAGGGGCGCTTACCACTGCCAGTGGTGATCATAGCGCGTTTGCTGTGATGTCCTCCGACTATTGCGATAGTTTGCGGAGGCATGGTTTCATGCTGTGAAAGCAGTAAAAGGCTTCTCCGAGGCTTTCAGGCTTAAGAAAAGAGGTATCTTCAGCGGACCGTGTGCCTAAGACGTGCTCAGACTATTTCGATGCTAAAGACGGCCCGTGGAAATTTTGCCGCTGCTTAAACGACAAGAAATGGAGCATTCGAGCTGCACGCAGTACTCTCTATCTTGGCTACAAAATAGCCTGTATACTTCATCTGTCAAGCCAATCATCTTGATACTTCATCACAACCATCATGAACACCAGAGACGTCAAAGACAGAAACAGCAACCATGCTGGAGACAGTCACTTTGCCTTCCTCTCACTCGCAGAAGTTTGCGGTCAAAAACTGCGGGCCATCAAACCCACTATCTTGGGGCCTTGACAGTATCGACGACTCATGCTTCAGGAAGCTGATTATGATTTTATCCACGACAGCGAAATAATGAATATTGCGCTCGTGCTCTGCCACCTCGTGACACCAGATTCTACAGTATGCAGATGACGACTTCAAGCATCACGTTGGAGGTAATTGGCGGATATACGTCGTCGCTACACAACTTGCGATACTCGATGCTTGTAGCGAGATATACATTTCCATTGTACAATCACGCCATGATTAACGTCTCTCATTCCGAAAGAGTACCTCAGATTCGAGTCTAGATCTACACATGCCTTCCATCAGTGTACATCCTCCTAATCACTAGCACCAGATACATCGAGGCCTTCCATCTCAATGAATCTTCCATTGTCTGTTGCGCGAATCTCATCCATGCAAAGGCTTGGCCGGAAGTCGCAATTCAAAGAGAAAAAGTTGTGAAGAGACGATTTTCGCTACGCCTTGTTAGATGCAATCACAAATCATCAGAAATCTCCCTTGAAAGCCCGGTTACGCATGCCCTATTAAGCTCACTTCTGCGTTTGCTTGCACAACTGAATCATTCGACCGATCGAAGAATGAGTATTATGCTCAAGTATGTACCTCATCTCGCATCCGTCTAACGCATCCTGATTCTAATTCCACCGAAACTCCCATCGCGTTATTAATACCTGCACCATTTTAAAACACGAAAACCTCGCAGACTTGCGACAGGGTACAGGAAAAGCTAACGAAGAACTTGCGAGAACGGCCGCGAAAACAGTCAGGAAGGCATCATGCATACTCGAATCGTGTCGAAGGATTCTATCTCCTCCGAAGACGCTTCTTGACTGTGGTTTGGATTGATCGAGGAGGATGAGAATGTGTGTTGGGGTTTGTGGTTGTGATTCTTGAGGTGATGTTGTTTCTTGGGCACATGTGTGAGTTTGGGTAGGTAGCTTACTTTGTTGCTTTTTGGGACGCTCTTTCTTTCTTTCTTTGAGATTAGATATACATTTCTTACACATCTCATGCTCTAGAAGAAGAAGGAGGAGAAGGAGGAGGAGGAGGAGGAGGAGGAGGAGGAGGAGGAGGAGAGAAAGAAACAGGCATTGTAAATACATGTACAGTAGGCAGCGTTGATAAAACCAACAGCCAGCCAGCCCAGCCCAAAGCGAAGATTGAGAACGAGAATGAGAGTATGGGAGAGAAACAAGAGTCATGGAATAGGAGACAGAAGGGGAGTGAGGCGAAATGGGGAAAAAGATTACCCGAAGAAAGATGGACAAGAAAAAGACTATACCCAATCACCCAAACAACTTAAATCTCCTTTTCCGCCTCTCTCCTGCACTACCGTCATCCTCACCATCATCCCCATCTCCATGCTCATCATACTCATCTCTCGGTTGTTGTTGCTGTTTCAGATGTTGTGCCTGTCGCTGCTCATACGTTTTTTGTAACTTCCGCGACTGATGTTGCTGGGAGTTGTGTTCCCGTCCTCTATTCTCTTCCTCGGCAGTATCATTATTGCGGCGCTGGTTATCATTCCTATATGGCTCACTAGGCTGGCTTCGATCACCCTCCTGCCGTCTAGCACGACTACTACTCCTGTCCCTCTCCTGCCGTTCAGCCTCAGTGCGCCAAACAGATTTGCCTTCCGTTCCACTCAAACGTCGAAGCAATTTGCTGAAACTGCTTCCTCTCGGTTTCGTCGCCACATCATTTTCGTTTTGACTTTGGTCTTGACCTGCACGCTGACTTTGAACAGGAGACATGTCATCGAAATGTCTTGCCACTTTCTCCGGCACGACTTGGCCATTGCGCAATTGTGCTGGTAGTGGACGGGGTGGTGGGAGAGGAGATGTCATGCCTGAACGGTCTGTGTCGTCGCTTAGGGTGCGGCGATGCTGTGGCGCCCAATCGTGTGATATGGGTGATTGTGCTTGTGCAGAGGGTATGTAGTGAGGGTCGTAGGTGCCGCCATCATCATCGTTGCCGACACCGTAGTGCCTATGAATCTTGCTTTGACTGCCTGTAGCTGGAGGCTGGGTGGAAAGATTTGGTGATTCGAGGAATTTGGCGTAGGGATCGCGGGAATTGGGCTGTTGTTGGGGAGGATGAGATTGCTGAGCACCACCACCACCATATGAACCTGGCCCACTAGCTACACGACGGTCTTGGTTCATCAGCTGTTGATGCTGTTGATGTTGAGGCGCATAATCGGCCTGGCCTTGTTGATTGTTGCTATAGAGAGCCGGATCGAGATTTGTCCTTTTGTCTGAACTCCTTAAGTATGATTGGCCAATCGGAAGTATTGGACTTTCCATACTCCCGCCACTGTATCGACGAGTGCGATTCATTGTCGAAGGATCATATGACATATAACTGCTTGGTGGCGCAAATCCAGGGTTATTGTTGTTGTTGGTTTGAGCATTACTTGACATTTGCTGTGGTGCAGTTGAATTGGCAGACTGACCTTCATGTTCGCCGGCGTACTGTCTATATCTCTTCTGTACGGTTAGAGGAAGCTGGTCGATATTTGATGGCAAAGGAGGACCAACTGCGGTAGTGCTTCTACCTCTTGAGCCTGGACGAGAAGAAGAAGAACCACGGCGACGATGGAATGCAGGATCGTCTTCTAGTGGTGCTTGAGATCGAGGAAGTCTTTGTATCATCATTTCTGAGTGGTGGCGGTCAGAGTCCTGGGAAGCACGTTGATGAGAAGCGGTGGTATGGATAGGATCGGCGTCGTAGAGAACATCAGAATCGTCTCCGTGATGTTGGGGACGTGCATTGTCGTCAAAACGACGATCATCCTGATGTCCATCCATGCCATGTTGATGATGTGAATTGTCTTCAGTCTCGTAATCACCAGCATCATGATAAGGTTCTCTACCCTTGTAACCATTACGATTCTTACTCATACTTCTGCGGAACCCGCCAAGCAAGCCCTTGATACCTCCGGCATGATGAGCCTGTGTGTCATCTTGCTGATGTAGAGCAGGTACAAGCAAAGTGTACGCAACAGTACGACCTGCAGGATCCTTGCGGTTGACTTCGCAATGGATCGTGACCTCGAGACCTCCCTTCATCTCTATGAACCCATCACGACCACTTTTGTCATTCTTTGAGTTTCGACGATTCAGTCCAGTAGGACGAACTGGTAAAGAGTCAGTTTTGCGACCTCTGTACTCCTCGCCTTGAAGAGTCGCATCAGAGTTGTTTGTTCTGATTGTCATTGCTGCTGATTGAGCTGGATCAGATCCCCAACCATCTGCAGGCGCTGAATCAGCCTGACGATATGAAGATGGTGGTCCTCTTTGCTGGCTTGATGCACGAGCTAGAAGATTGCCACGCTTAGGATCACGCCTGGTGATTGATCTACTACGAGTAGCCGATCCGTCTCTATCTCTTGAGCCATTTCCGGTAAAAGAGAAGCTGCGTCTGCTTCGGTTTGACTCTTCGTACTCTTCGGCTGAAGCTCTTGTGTTGGATGGATTGTATTCATTAATGGAACACCAATTCCTTCTCGGGAACATGTGTTTGTTGTTACGAGACTTGCCGTCGACATCTGTGAGGAATAGCGGAATCATGTCTTCATCTGTTTCTTCATCTAGATGATGAACCTTGTTTCTCTTGTTCAACACATCCGCCATTGCGTCAGCTGGTGGTGCGTTGACAATAGCCGAAGATATGACGTTAGGCATATATCGATGGTCACGATCCTTTGGTAGACCGAGTTTGGGATTACTGTAAAACTGCGCAGCCGCAGCAAGATGCACGTCTCCACTCAACATTGTGATACGCACAGACTTTTCACGAGCCAGTTCTTGCAACTCCTGAATGAACCAATTTCTTTCACGTTTGTGATGCTTCGCCGTCCAGTGATCATCGAGGTCATCGAGAAGTTCGACACCACCATCAAATTTGTTCAAAAAGTTTCCAAGTAGACCGAACTTTCCAAGCGCTTTGACCGGATCCATTGCCTTCGAAGTCAGGATATTCTCAAGCCAGACCAGTCTTGGATATGCAATAGGGACTCCGAGCAGGACAATCAGATGTCTGGTATGCCCTTCAATTATATCCCGCCGGCATCGATCGAAGGCCAAGTCATACGTCTCTTGGCTCAAGATTTCGTCTCTAGTACGCTCCGTTCTGCAATCAAGACCGAGGAAGGTAGTGTGGTCGCCAAGTGACATGAACAGACTACGGCTGAGCTGATTGATATAAGGACCTGGATGCTCGCCTAACAACCATGACGGTTCAGTGCGCTCGTCCTCATCCGGCACACTCTGATGTTGGAACAGCATATAATACTTGTATGCTACAGCTCCGAGACCACAAAAGACAGCCGTACTGTTAAAGTCGTGAGGGTATGATCCAAAGCCCTACACATTGGAAGTCAGTATGTGTCAACATAATGAATACATTCGGAGCAAGCTCACATCAATAAGATCGTGGTCATCCCATATATTGACCATGGGTATAAGACCAGTCGCCATGCCAAACAAGCCAGTAGAAAACCACATTGAATACCGGTCTAGGTAAAACTGCTCAACCTCGTCTTGCATTTCTGCGCTGAAGGACGACCCGTGCTTCGTATCATGGTGTTTCACCTCGATCCACTTCTTGAAGATTTTGGTGTCAGTCATGACGCAGTCCATATAGACTTGGTCACCACCGCCAATCATACAGTGGAAGGGAGTCGATTGGTGTTTGCTCAACACGTCACGCCAGAGCGGGTCAGGACCACAGAGTTCATCAGTTTTAATGTCGTGCGAGAAGCCGTTACAGCTGTGAAACATCATGTTCATCGTCTGATGTTTTGACGGTACCCAGAATGCCAATGCAGGACCGCCATTAATTCGATAAGCTATACGTTGTTGCTCATCTGTTAGCTCAATCTCCATAAGGAACCGCCAGAATGTCACACCGCGCTCCGACAGCAAACGATGTGCCTTGAGGTCGCGATACTGCTGTAACTTCTCACCATCGATCTTGCTGATTCTGTTCGCCACATCTTTGTCGTTGCCAGAGTATGAGCTTCTCTCAAACAAGCCCGAGTCATCCTCAACACGGGAAAGATCAGTTTCCGATGTCAATTGGTGAAGAGCTCTGACATACAATGCTTGGCCTTTTCGGCCCAGCTTTACATGCCCGACTAAGGGATCGGACTCATCATCTTCGCCGGGCTGCACAGCTCGTTCAGGTGGAAGAAGTTCAGCAGGTTGCTTGAAAATGCGCATGACTGGTGGTGTACCATAATCAGACTCATGATCATGTGTAACAATCATGGCAGAGCCACGCCAAACCCGTCCTGTAGGATCTGATTCCGACATGGATTGTATGCCTGTAAAACGAAGCAGAGGACCACACTTCAAAGATAAGGCCGGACTGAACCCTGCATGTCCATTCCTTTGGTCATGCTGATTCTGTGATTGATCCGAACCGAGACCTGTCGTACTGCCTCGCTCGCCCTCCAAATTCAGATCTTCTGCAGTCAGTCTACCAACCTTCGCGGTCTTCCACTCATCAGATCCGTCGGTACCGACATATCGCCTCTCTGCGCGATTGTTAATATGCAGAACATCAGAGAAGTGTAGACGACGATGAGGCTGTTTCTCGTGTTTGTGGTGTTGATCGTGTTGATCATGTTGTTGAGCGCGCTGGTTGGGATCTACATTTCCAAAGCCTACAGCCTCTCGAGCTCGCTGTCCTTCTAATGTTTGAGGTGGAATGGAGAACTGTGGACCGGCATGGCCTTTAAGATGGACATCATCAGGCGCAACAGGATCACGGCCGGGTTGACCCTCATCATCCAAATTTGTCTTTTTCGGAAGTTTGCTCTCATGCTGTGAATTCTGTCCCTGATGTTGCATAATGTCTGAAACATCAGTCTGCTTGGGATTGTGTTGAACATCAGCCTGTCTGGGCTGGCTCGAAATGCGTTGCTGCGGCTCTTGATATTGCTGTTCGCGGTTGGTGTTTGCCCTGTTGTTCAGTCGGTCTACGGCTGGACCTGTAGGTGAAGTAGCATTTGTATACTGACTCCCTGGCTGGTAAGAAGGAGTCTGGCGCCGCCATCTTGAAGCTTGAATAGCATCGACCGCAGCAGCAGCAGCGGGGCCTGTTCTCGCCGCGTCATAAACAGTACGACCGCTTGGTGTCCGACCCAGTGCTGGTTTTGCTAACTGTACGTCTCCTGCCATATTTTGGTTTCTTCCAGGTGAACTGAAATTCCCATAATTGCCATTGCTCTGGACTGGTGATGTGGGGGACGCGAGACTTGCAGACCTCTCTCTTCTGTGTTGATCTTTGACAAGTGTCTCGAATCTCTGAGGCAAATGGTCGGCCTGCGGCACAGGCTTTCGGTGTACAGGTGTTCCACGCATCTGACCTATCGATGACCCATGATCTGATTGTTGAGATTGCCTTTGTGCTGCCACTTGCTCGGCTCTCTCAACTCGAGCTCTCTTTTCTTCCTTACTGATGTCTCCCAAGGTAGTCTCCAGCTTTTGCAAAGGCGATCTATCTTGCACGGATCCTGCCCGTCGAGGTCTACTTGGTGATGCGACGTTTTGTCTGTTCCCGAACCGAGCTTTTGAGTATTCGTCTGATGTATCGAGGGCCAGATCTGGTCTCATTCGAGCTCTTTCTCCAAACGATGTAGGTCTTGCTGATTGGCGATAGTCCCGTCCGACTGAGTGTCTGGTATCTTGCTGAATAAGCGGACTAGGGTCATTCATAGCGCTCTCTCTGTCGCTGGGTAGGTCTGATTCGTCTTCGATGTAGGAGCCATTTGAGGAGGGTTGGTCATCGTAGGAGAAGTGTTGTCGCTGAGCTTGCGGATAGATGTTGCCTTGTTGATTGATGGGTGGATTTCGTGATGCATAAAAGCGGTTGGATCTATCGTCTTGTTCCATTGGCGTTCCACAGGTCGTACAAGACCACTTTGGTATAAGGACAGGGTTGGGATGTCACAAGGTTGCTTCAGTAGTTTTGTACGACAGAGGGAATTGCAATGCCAGCGCTAGTGTTGTTGGCGCAACAGGTTGCTGGTGGCGCTAGAATATCTAGATGATCAATACAGCTGAGAGATGGACAAAAGAAAGAGGGCGCAACGAGGAGAAGAGGCGCGAGCAAAGCAAGAAAGCCAGCGCGAAGAGGTTATGCTAGATAGGAAGAGACGAAAGACCAGACGAAGAACGAACAGCCTACCAGATAGCGGAAAGCAGACTTGATATGATCATGATATGGCTAGCTTGGAAAACAATATGCTTGGCTGGCGTTAGAAGCTGGGATCGACAACATGTGGCTGGTTAGTTGGATCTGGTTTACCCAAAAGGCCGTCGAGGTATCGCAGGAACTGTTGACCTTGTTTCAGGTGTAACTACTTCCCAGACCCTTCTGGTCCTGATGAGCGTATCACTTGCAGCAGCATCTCAGCAGGAAGTGTTTCAAGTTGTTTACCTCAGGCGTCAGATCTGAGATAGTCAGGGTCCCTCTAGTGTACCAATGAAGAGAAAAGAGGACCCCTACAAGGCTCACGACATTGGAGATTGTAGATTGTCCATACCTCCAGCTGTCCAGTATAGTTGTCATAGCTGTGCAGTATACCGCACCTATCAAGAACATTCCTACTGTTCCGTGATCAATTGTTGCGATAGTGTATGAGATTTTGTACGAATACAACAATCCAATGTTGTGCTGAAAGTCCTCTCTACTACCTTACCATTATTCACCCTCGACCACCTCGTTATGCGTCTCCCTTTCTTAGCATGCCTAGCAGCAGCAACAGGTCTCATTACCGCTTTCGATTTGCCAGATCGAAATTATGACACTCACGACTTCTACGCCTTACATCTATCTCCCTCGACACCGCCGCAGACTATCGCAGACTACTTTGGACTCGAACTAGATGGCCAGTTGGGACATCTGAAAGACCACTATCTCTTCCGCCGACCGCGCCACGAGCATGATCTGGTCAAGCATGCAATCGATGAGCACAAAAGGAGGAAGCGCAGACGAGACATCGGCTATCAGAATGACCTGCTGGACGGGGTTCTGCTACACCAGAAACAAAAGCTGAAGCCACAAATGGAGAAGCGTGGCCCAATATACCCACACCTGAATTTCCCGGAAGACTTTGGCAAGAGGCAGGGAAAGCCTATACCTTTTTCGAAAGAAGACCCCACGGGCTATAGAGATTATATCAAGAACACCTTGGACATTCACGACCCGATATTTGACGACCAATGGCACATCTTTAATACACAGCAACTTGGACACGACCTAAATGTCACCGGCGTGTGGCTGCAGGGATT
>Ga0160429_1000434_pt1 | contig 40330 bp, 41 predicted proteins | sample SolpanmetagenomR_FD_108199 | JGI IMG/M metagenome (GOLD analysis project Ga0160429, IMG submission 108199) | Solar panel surface microbial communities from Lawrence Berkeley National Laboratory, California, USA - R | ecosystem: Engineered > Built environment > Solar panel > Unclassified ... | reverse complement strand
GGCCCGGAGATGGAACGCACTCCGTGGTGCGGATCGCAGTACCGTGTCGTACAGTACAGTACCAACCTGCATTGCTAGCTACCCGAGAAACGCTCCGGCGCATACAGGAGCTTAGGTTGTCTTACGTCGATAAGATCTCATCGGTCAGCACTCGCTGGCGTCTCCGTACTCTTCGCCGAGGCCCTCAAGTTGCCACAGCGCCTTTACCACGTTTACCGCAACATCCTCCACCACGTTTCGGACAGCGTCGTTCGCGCTGGCAAAGACTTCAGATCAGTCGAAAGAGTCGCAGACCTACGCGCAGCCGTGGCGCGATGACCGTTCGATCAAAGTCGAGAGCATCCGCTGGGCAGCTTGTCAGTCATCCATTAGTCTTACGGCAGGTCTGGTGAAGCGGCGAACATGCTTGCTTGAATGGGCTAGAGGGTGTGAGGGCTCCTTTTGCCGTGTCGACTGCCTGAGAAAGACTCCAGCCACCATCCATACATGTCACCGTACATCTTCTGCCCGAGCCGAAGCGAGCAACCCAGTAGGTACCACCGCTGGCCGCCCCCAATTCGTAGCTTGCACTCTCCTAGCTCGAGAGTGCTCCCGTTTGTGTACTCCTACATTCAACATCGTGCTAGAATCCGAAAACCTGGGATGTGGCTGTTCGATGTAATGACACAATCACTGTGGATAGAGTGTAGACCAGGTTGAAGTGGTCGACTTCCGCTGCTTCGCTGTACATTGGCGCGGACCTTCGAGCTTCTTTCTAGACCGACCTGCATCGCAGGCGCGGTAACGTTGCTGCGTATCAGTCATATACAAAGCGACGTCCCTCCGTGCACGCCGAAGCATCCAAGATGCGGCCGACAGCAAGTCACTGCGTCAAGGCGAGCGCTTCCGCAACGTTAGGAACCGAGCAGCGGCACAACTTCTGGACTGGTAATACTGTTGTTCAGGATCGCCAGTCAAAACATGTGGAGCGAGAGCATGGGCGTCGAACCGTACTGTTTCCAACGATAGCCGCTCATCTATCATACTACTCGTATAGTGGGAAACGTGTTGGTGTCCACTAGAGCGCATTCTAAGCTCCAAGTCTTTTGGCCAATTGTTGAGTGGTTGAGAAGTGAGACCTACAGTACGTGCAGTATGTCGATACGGACCCTGTCATGCTCTCTTGGTAGGGTGATGAGTGCTTTGCTCCCAGCAATTGCTCGCGGTTAGACCTGGCTTCCACGAGCGAACATCCAATGCTTTATCGACACCGAAAGCATAACTAGACTAATTCGCAGGCTACAGACGCAATGACACGTCGCCTCTAATTCGATACGTCGAAGCTACCATGACAGCGGCGTGGTACAGTACAGCCGCTTCAAAGGCTCTTCCACTACTGCATAAATCGATCCAAGTGCGCTGGTTCAGGAGCGACTGTGTATTGCCCCCAAAACCATCTTTTAACCTATGGCCATCTTCACAGAGACTCCGAGCGACATACTGAAAGAGCTATCCACACACCTCACGTCCAGAGACCTCTGGAGCCTGCGGCTTGTCTGCAAACGCTTCTATTGGGAGTTCGCGTACGAGACATACAGGACATGTTTAGCGGACTGCACCGTGGACGTCTCGTCTTTGCAGAGCCTGACAGGGCTTTGGGAGACGACCAGAAGATGCGAGCTTGCTCGGCATCTACGAAACCTGACCGTCACTGCTACAGTTGTCCCCTACGTTGAGTTCCCCGAGGGGCACGCCCAGGTAGGTGAGGGGCTCGTACAGTCTTACAGATCTACCGGCATTGTCGTCTCGCAAGTACGACAAGAAGAACTGCAGGTCATGCCCTCACAATATTGGCGCTTGTATGTTGCTGCCCGTTCACCTAGGTGTCATCTTGACTTATTAAAGGACATCATCTTGAGGCTTCCGAATCTGCAGAAGGTTACGATACGACCAGCGAGGCTGTACGGGCTCAATTCAAACCCTCGACAATGGGAGATATGGTTGCCTCAACCACTCCAGTCCGCGGTCCTCGAAAACACAAAGATGTGTTTCGAGATGGTGACAGAGGTGCTCGCGTCTGCGTCGGAAATTTCGGTACGGGCGTTCAAGCTTGAATCGTGCCCTTTTGTTGAAGACCAGACATGGAGAGTCTTAACTCCGTCTCCGGACCGTGCAAGTCAAGCCCGGACTGTGTTGAGTCGCATGCGCAGCATCGACCTGGAAGTCGGAGCGCGTTTTTACACCGATGGAGCGTACTGTGTCTGTCTGGATCTATTACCTCAGAGCAACGAACGACTCGAAGATATCCATCTAAAGATGACCAGCTCCGGATGCTCGCTCAGCGATGCAGTCTCACCTTTCGTAATGCGAGCTGACTTTCCGCGGTTAGGCACTTGCAAGTTCACGTCCATATGCACTCAGTCAGATGCCCTCTGCACTTTCCTCCGGAGGCATTGCCGTTCGCTACGCACGCTACATCTCGAAGACTGCTCCCTCCTGACTGGCACTTGGCACGCAGTGCTTGAGGAGATAACACACACGCACGTAACGAATCTTTCTCTGTTCTCTCTACGTCACAACGAGATGCAATTGGCCAGCGATGTAGGATGGGGTGACACTGACGAAACAGGCGACGATGTTCTAGTCTACTTTGTTGTGCCTGTTGGTCAGCCACCACGTTGTCTGAGAATGGTCAAGTCTTTCCGCCGATACCTGTGGACGATGAGTCCAGAATTTCACTGCCTACCACGGCCACATAGATATGGGTACTCTGGTAACGAGGTTATGGTGCCAGTATATGCGAACCATTTCGTGGACGGGTGGCACTCATGGGAATGCAGGTCGAAGCCCTTCAAGTCAATGCTGCCACAGGACGGCGGAGTCCGTCACCAGGGAGTATATGTTCAAGGCGGCAGTACATTCGTCCGCGCCACGGAGCAGACCACGCCGCAGAATTATGAGCCTTTCTGGCACAAGGGGATGATGTACGTCAGGTTGAGTCCGAGCTTAAGTATGAGGGGACAATCGGTACCGGGCAACCTACTCCGAACAATGCGCAATGGATTGTATTGTAGCCAAGAATGAGACTGAGGGGGGACGCTGCAGGAGATATGGAGTCCGAACCTCTCTTAACTCCAGTTGAATGATTCATCCAGAGAGAGAGGGATTCTTCGTTCACCGATTGCTGGTACAAAGCCATCCGATGACGGTAAACGAGCCAGGTCTTGCGGCTGTCGCAGTCGGAGCCTACGACACGAGCATTCTCGAGGGACAATCCGATTCTGCGCAAGTTGTCTCGATAGCTAGGCCATAGTTGATCGAATCGCACGCCTAGCTGGGTTTAATCTACAAATTTGGATACAGAGGTAGACGATGATTTGGATGAACATCTGGTGCAACAAGACGAAACGAGAACAAGAATAGTTGTGTTTACGAGGGTAGTCTCCACCGTTGTTCAACATCATTAAGAGGGGCACTCCCTGCCACGATTCACAGAGTACGAAGCAAAGTCATGACGTATCCTAGGTAGACTACATGGCGTAGCAGAAGTATTTCGCGAGTCTCGTTGCCCGCACTACAGTAGTACTAACGATCAGTTCAATCCGCTCAACCGCGATAGGTTGATCTTTGCTGGTCGGCGCCACTTCGATATCTAGATGGCTGGTGCGTCTCCAGTCATACCGCCAAGAACAGGGATAGCTAACACCGGATTCAGGCATTGTGTTCCAGAAAGTGGAGGAGAAATGCAGTCCCTATGAGGTAGCATCTCTGCATTCATAAAATCCTTCCATCTTCCACCTCCACATGTCCAGGTAAGACTGCAAGGCCTTGTATTCAGGAGCCCACCACTTGACATGTAAAGCCGCAACGCCTGCCTCAATATCACCTTGTGTTGAATACTGCGTATTCCATGTTGCATTCAGCATCTGCCATGCCATGTTCCTGTCTGACTGGTGCGCGTAGTTGAGCAGGTTCTGCTCGAGAAGGTAGGGATCGAACTTGGGAGGTTGGCTCCGAGGTGAGGAGGCCAAGATCGAGATGTAATGATCGAACAGCTTTAGGGAAGGTTTCAAAACGAAAAATCCTGCGTTAAAGTAGTTCTCGTTTTCACGAGCAAAGTCACGACCGACTGCCATAGGAGGGAACTTGTGATCAACCTTGATCTGGCGGGTGCCCGCAAAGACATAATCATTTGGCAAGGGTGCTTCGTCGTCGACTAGGCTGGACGGAAGCGTACGGACACTCCTTGTCCTCACCGCAGCGTCCGTGAAGATGTTGTCAAGTGGACGGGTCAGGATGGTGTCGGCGTCGAGATACAAAATGCGGTCGTAGTCTGTTAATTCCCACAGCCGAAGCTTCACAAACACGTCCTTCCATTTGGACCTTTCCTTAGCGGTCGTTTCAACCCCGCCTGAATCCACGGACTGCACTTCCTTCACTATAGCGCCTTCTCGCTCGAGCTGTCTGCGATACTGCAAAGGCAGCTGGGATGTGACAAGAACGATCAGGGGAATGTCGACTTTCGTGCGAGTTTCGGGAGCATGAACGAGTTGATAGGTAAGGATTCGTGTGGCTGTGAAGTATTTGTCCCACTCAGGGTTTTCTGTGTCGTTCACAGGCGGTGCTCCCAGTAGTGTTGCAAATGCGTTTCTTGACGTGACGCCGTACTTTGGAGTGGAATGAAACTCGAGCCTTCTGGGCGGTGCCTTGATAACAATGAATGCGATGGCTAGCGTCGTTGCAACCAACGTGTACAACGCTTTATGCGCAAGTGAGCCTGGTCGAATTAGAGAGCCTGACATCTGTGGCCGATGGTCTTCAGATCGAAGATAAAATGGAGGAACAAATCACATAGGTATGGTCTCAACGGTGGTAGTGTAGCCAAATGTTAGATGTCTCTAGTAGCGTCTCGGGCTTTCTTTAGTACTTTCGCCTGTGGCAACAGTACTGACGGCTATTCAGAACACGACAGGCATGACGTCGAGTGCGAAATGTGCTATATTTCAGTCGTCTCCCACGCCGTGCGTCTACACTCGTGCCATCAGAATCGCTTGTCCATCTTCCAAAACGCTGGGTACCATTGCAACGGTCAGCTTGCTTTGCATAATCCCTGGACGATGCTAAACATAGCTGGTCGAGTAAGTCTTCTGAAACTCCGCGAGTCGTTTGGCTAGGCAATTGTTTGCATCCAACCGGCACTATCTCACTGTTACAGCATGCTACAAGCACAGCACAGTGATCAACTGCGACTCTGACTGAGAAAGAAGGCGCTTGACCGCGTCAATTACCTGCAATTGCCAGGCTAAGAACATTCACCCTTACTACAATAGTATATAGCACAAGTGACTTCCGATGCGGATGTTAGGTGGTGTTGCAATAGGTGTGGTCAGTAATAGAACATCCTCTCAAATGACGCATAAGCTCCGCCGGTTCTTCGGGTTGCGCATGTATATACCGCAATGACTCGCGATTCTTGCCGCGCTTGTGCTAGGCTCTAGCGTCATCAAGACGCATGTGAGGCTGCAAGAAGAAGGTCGGTCCGCGCTGAGAGTATCCGTTGATATCCCATCCGCTCAAAGCGGAGTGCGGCCTCCTGTCAATCGCAAGATGCAATAGGTGCGTCCCAGATCTCTGGGTCGCCGAGTGCGACCGATCATAAGAGAGCGGAGGTGGAGACTCGTTAGACCTTCTTGCCCGGTTGCGGCTTATAAAAGAATCGCAACCCAGAGTAGTCGCTCCGCCATCCCGTCAACTCCTTCAGAAAGGTCTGTCTGCATACTCAAGCACTATGGACAGCGATTGGATCTCCTTCGAGACGGCCGGCATGCCGACAGGAGCTCCTACAATAACCCATCAGTCTAAGTAATCACGTCCACCAGCTCGCGCACTACTCGACGGTCACTGATGAGGTTACGGAAAGCGCCTTGACGACCGAAGACGACCTTGATCGGATCTTGAGAGACTATAGCTTCCATCACCCTCAGGAGCCTGCTCTAGGAAACACGACCACAGCATATACCGATTTGGCGACCCTGGATGAAGAAACGATAATGGCCGATGCGGCGACAAACTCCGTCTCGGTCGAGCAGCTTATCCGACAATTACAATTTGACATGAAAGCAATGAAAGCGCAGGCCGAAGAGAACCAAGGGAGACTTAACGACGCATTGCGCCAGGTCTATCAGTAGGCTTCGCCTGCGTTCACGTTGATGTGGGACTGACATTAGGGTTCTCCAGAATGAACGATGCCGTACGACGCACGACGGAGGAAACGATGACCCAAGTTGTGAAAGTGCTGCGGCAGATCATGGTCCTGGCTAAGACTACGGAACTGCAAATGGGTAGTGGCCCATGAGTCCTTCGTCGTCGAAGCACAGCGCTTCAAACGATGGACTACCTCCATACAAGGTCGATGATAGAGGGCTGGTACTACTGTATCTTGTGCTTCGTGTGTCGGTGCCGCGATCTGCAGCGGGAGCGTAGGGATACGGTGACATTGAAGTCATCACACTCTGTTGTCAGGTTACCCTCTTTATTGCAAGTCCCTGTATATGTCTACGCCGGATTATCGGAAAGCGTCTGTGTATCAGAAGGGCGTTGTCGCAGGTTCGTCAGTTTGACAAAGCGCGGCAGGGATGTACGGTCCCGTGTCGCAGGACCGTCTATCACCATCGTATACCTCACCAGTCCATGTACGTTTCCACGACCAAAGTTGGATATTCTTTCTCCGGTGCACAGACGAGCAGTAGCCTAGGTAGATGTTTAGATTCTTTACACGGGAAGGATGGAGCCAAGTGGGACTTGACAGCTACGCCGCAGCCACGACAATAAGTCTGTCCTCATCCCATCACTAATCCGTACCGCAGGGATATCCGTTGTTGGCATCGAATTAGTTGTGCTCTATGCCGATTTGCGCTGTAGTGCTCGAACGAGCCATAGCCGCTGTCAACACCTACAAGAACGGGCCGATGCTCCAAGCGAGACGGTTGGAGTTGAGTAAGTGAATCAGGGTAATACGGTGAAGAGTGATGATAACAGGATGTGATGTTGGCAGGTGATACGGAGTCGCGCTTGGGTGCCACGGGTGCTTAGCCGATGGAGCCACGGCTAGGTACTGATCTCCGGCTATCTCGCATTGCAGCTTAGTCATGTGAACTACTCTATCATACCGCGCTTGCCCCTTCATGGGCGTCGACCGCTTGCCGTGGGCTGCACTGCTAGCGGACATCAGCGACGCTTCTGTCGCGCTTAGTTGTCTTCACTATGTACCACAACACGGAGGGGTAGGGCAGAGGCCGCAGCTAGTTGGCGTGTTTAACCGCCTTCTGATCCACCGGTAGTCGCAGCCATCGACCCTTGTTCATGGTAGCCCATGACTCGACACCTGGCTTCAGGGAACATTACTATCTCGGAGGCAGCTCACGCGTTTGTGCCAGCCAAAGAGCAGACACAGCGGAGCACGATTGTTAGCTTGTGCCCGAGCCGCCCCTAGAGTGGAGACATCGTCAACGATCATGCACGTGCACGATATACCGGGCACTTACGTATATGATCTACCAATTAAAATCATCGTGGGCGCGCCAGACTGGCCGTAGTGCAGATCCCCCAAGAAAGGCGAGCGGCTGGACCAACGCAGCGGATGCGAGCCCGTCCAATGCACCATACAGCAGCGCAAGTTTCAAGAGGCGACAGCAGAGAGACCTTCTGCATTGGAATGCTTAGACGGAGCTTAGGAAGCGGTGCAGCTGTTTCCCTGGCTCCGAATGCAGTTGAAGCGATCCGCAAGAGCTTGACCGCGGTCATCTCTGCGTTTGTAAGCCTCACTGCGATGCGCAGGGGGCCAAGCAGAGTAAGGATTTTTGACGGCTGACTGAGCTCTTAGGCTGCGCATAAGAACATCCTATCCGAGCTTAACTAAGGATGTGTCGACTTTGTGGCCACGCAGCGAATCACGCAGAAGCCTTTTAGGGAATCATAGCTGTAGTCTAGAATTGAAACGAGTCACTGGCGAAGATGAAGGAGATGACAAGACTATGACCGGTCACTCCCACGGTCTCAGCTCTTGCTGAAGTACGTCGACTTCAAGTCCTAGGAAGACATTTGGCGCCGGCTTCAGCCGTTCTTGTCCTCGAACGCCGTGAAACTCGATCGTCGGCTGCTCCGAAGACTCCTTCACCGAGTCAGTGAGCAATCATCCAAGTTGTTGGACGCTGACCGGTTCGCCAACGTGAACTTACGCTACAGTTTCGCCCACCTCGACCTGGGCCCAGCGGGCGTTGTGCCTACGCCCGACGATTACGGGTTCATCTTGCCGTACTTTCCTTGCCCGGATGGATCTGACAGGCACATGCGCGAGGAGGGACTACTGGTCGTGGACCTGATTGGTCAAAGAATTGTGGCATTCCATGCCGAGAACGAGCGACGCTACGAACGTGGCCGAATGCATCAATCACAATGTCAGTTCATGCTCCATCGTTCGATTGAGTACAGCTACGCTTAAGCCGTCTACTCCAAACCCCTTCGTTTCCATCACAAAGGCAAGCAAACAGTGCTAAGCAGTGACTCATCCGGTATGTGCTGGAATAAAGCGTTCCTTCCGGTTGTCGATTTAGATCAAAGACGCCTCACCAAGTGCGTACTCATCTCTGAGTAGCACCGCCTCGGGAACCCACGTGTCCTCCCAGGCGACTTTGTACTCCGTACCCCACGGAGCCTGCCTCTTCGCCAAGATCTGGCGGACCGCTCTGTGCCCAAAGTCTAGCACCCTGAAAGGACGCAGGAGCCGCTGTTTCCAAGCTTGATCGCTCCGGGGCGCCTTTACACTTCGAGACTGTCGAGTTGGCCAAACGGTAGCTGTCGGCCAGACCTGTCTATCTTGCTCCTCACGCCCCCTTGCAGCTCCCATGAGTACTGACCTCGTCTCAGCGTGTACATGGTGGTCGCCGTCCAACCATGCTGTCTCTGTTTCGGCGCGCTTGGAGTATGTCTTGTGCACGGATGGGGACGGTGAGTACGGAGCATTCTCCGAAGGCCACTCTTCGATTGTTGGTAGCCTGCTTGGACCCCGAGCTAAGACTCGACTGCCGAGCGCTTGATGGTCGTGTGCGTGGACTGTGGCCATTCTTCTCTTACTACGGTCGCTCGCCCTGCCTGAACGGTCTGCCCTGGTGCTATATACTGCGTCGTGATTTTGGTCAGGCGCTCAAGATCAGAAGGAATCAGCTCAAAAATAGCTACATAACTTTTCCATGCATCAAAATCCGGAGCTAACGAGATTTTGCAGGTCGTGACAGAGAACAGATCCAGGAGAGTTGGGAGGTGTTACGACGTGCAGGAAAGACTGAATATGGTTCAAAGCGCTCACTGAGAATCTGCAGCTGCGATCGCCTTCTCCACGTGGGATCTGGACCTGCAGTTTGTCGATTTGGTGTCGCCTTGTCGAGAACCGTAGGCAAACGGCAACAACATGCGCTTCCTCTACCCGACAAAGGAAGAGGACGCCGACCGTTCGTCCAGCCCCCAGAATGCCTCCGATATCGTCCAGGACCTCACGCATAACCTGTGCTACCCCTCTGAAAGGGCAACAAAGTCCGTCAGTATCTGCCCTGCGGCGTGTTACGCCAACCTCGTCTACGAAAGAGCTAGATGCTACCTCTTTCGACTTTGTGATCCCTCACTGTCGGCCGGCTCTTCGGCACAAAGTGTGGATAGTAGCGGACACCTGGGTCAGAACGCAGATTTGAGCCAGATCCTTGTTCATACCAGCGTTCGGATCTCCATGTCTTACAATTGAGAGCGCAGAATAGGTCAATATTGTGCGCCCACATGTCGTAGAATGGACTAAAGAGATATAACGATAGTACGAAGCTGATAGGGCAATTACAGCCCAGCCAGCGTTGTAGCAGCGCCGTAGCTGATCATGTCTGTACATGGAGAAATAACATCAGGCCTCCCAAACAGATTTCCATGTTGGCCCTCATTGGAAGCCGCCTTTCGGGTGCCCGATCTCCTTGCGTTCCTCTTGAACAGAGGTGTTGGGCTGGAATGATTGGCCGGAATGAGATCAAAGCGAAGGCCGGGACCAAATCGCGTCTGCACACATGTCCCTTCCAATGCATCATCCCGCTGTGGCGCATGCGGATGCATTGTTGATTCCTGTGCTTTGTGAGGAGACCCACTCTTTTCTCGTTGGCACTCTCAATCCGATGAGCTGCATATGCACCTGTGGGCGATATGGTGGGCTTGTGTTACAGCCTCGCTGAGCCTGCCAGGCAGCCTTGACGCATCTCCGAAGATTGCATCTCACCCTACCTGAGTTCTTTCGTCAAATGGACCTGCACTGCTATCGGCTCACTCCTCACCTGAAGCTCGTTCATATTTTGAATTCAAACTTCGCTCGGAACTCTCCATGGTTGAGTTCAAGAGAAGACCCGGCACCGCCAGACGAGGCGGTGGATATAGCCCGGGATATGGAGTGAGCACTTCGGGACCTAATGAACGTCCATGCCTCTATTTCAAGAAGGGGACGTGTATGTGACAAACATCCTGATCTCTCTCTCACGTTGAGAATGCTGATCTCTACGACCGCAGGCAAGTTCGGAAGCATCTGCAGATTCTCTCATGATTCGAGTCCCAGCGATAGATCAGCACAGCGCGATAAGAGGGCTGACGAGACGACGGAGAAACGGCTTGCCAGAACCAGCTATAGTTCTTGGAGAAGTCTCATTCGGAGGGAGACGGCAGATGATCTCTATGCCATGCAAAGTCTGTGGGATGGGGCTCTTAAGATCTGTACGTCTGCCATTCTGCGTGGACACATGCTCACATGAGAGTCATGATCGGAGTATGCTGACTTCGCAACTTTTCTGTAGTGGACGGCGACGACCGAGACTGGAAGCAGAATCTCCCAAAAGATCTGGACAACGACGACGAATATCGTGGTCGGCAGCACATCCTGGCCCTCTTGAGCAAACGAGTACAGGGCGGCGGCCACGATAGGTTTATCGAAGTTTCGCGATCGTTCCTTCTAGTCATGACACATGTAGCCATGGTGAACTGCTTATCGGTAGACACATATGTCGGGAGTTTATACAGCTTCATGTCAGGAGCAAATGGCACGCGAGCAATTCCATTCTTTCAGCATCTCTGCGAGATCCTTGTCGCTACTCGTGCAGAGAGTAGTCGAACAATTCCGTCAGACAGGCTCGATTCTACCCTACTTGCTCTCTCAACGGCCCTCTCCGAACTACTCCGTCGCGAAGCTCGAGCCAGATACAACGAGGAACTCACAGACCTTATAAATTCCTTGGAGACTGCTGCCCACCTAATCACGGAAGAGGACCTCACTGTTACGTGCGATACAATCACCAACCGGGTCAGAGACCTCCGTGCCGTCGTTGCTCGTGCAAACGGACTTCTCTCTGATGAGGCTGATGTTGAGTGTGTAGATCACACAACCTCGATGCTCCGCTCAGTATACCCTCGTGATATCATCGTGCCTGGGAAGCGCCATGACAACGACAAGGCTGACATAACGGGAATTAACATATTCCCCACGCACGCAGAGATACTGAGCGACGCGGGAGAATTCTTGCCATCCACCGATCCTGATCAGCCACATTTCTTTACCAACAAACTGGAGAGGCACATCGACACTAATTTTCGTCTCCTCCGGCACGATACATTCGGCAAGCTAAAGGACGATCTCGGAGGCTTGATGAAGAAGATCGTCAATGACCCAAATCAGCTCACAGCCCCCAAACTTGACTTAGGAGACACTCGCAATTACACCTACTCAAACTCATTCCTGAGTTTTCTGATGCTCAAAAGCCGCGGAGGTTTACAGGCTCGAATGTCGTTTCTTCAACCTTATCCCATCCGCCGAGCATCTGCAAAGGACAGACGCAAATGGTGGGAGGAATCAAGACGTCTAGAGGAGGGTGAACTACTATCCTTTATTTGGATACAGGATTCAACTGTTCAACACCTGTTCCTCACTGTCGCCGAGAAAAGCACGGAGACGAGCAACGAGGATAGTCTGACACACAGCAGCAATACAGCAACCATCACAACCAGGCTGATGACGCAGGATCCGCCAGCCGTTGAGACCCTACTCAACTTGAGCCGCCAGAAGATTCACGGCGTTCTATTGGAGTTCCCACATGTCCTCCCGGCTACGTTTGTTCCTGTGCTGGCAAACTTGCAGAACATGCAACGCTTGAGCCGACTGCCATTCCGCGAATGGATCCTGCCTGATCGCATTGATGGCCCACCAGGTGTGAAGCTTGACATCCCACCGCTACTGTACGCTCGACACAACGGGTTTGCCTTTCCACTGACGTCCATCCTCAAACCTGGTGCTAGTCCAATGTCATTGTATCCAACGTCTTCGGGTATTGATGGCCTTCTTGCTGCCGAGTTGGAAGCGAAGACCGAACTTGATCGTGGGCAATGCGTTGCGCTGGTCGCCGCGCTTACTCGTGAGTTCGCGTTCATCCAAGGCCCCCCAGGCACGGGGAAATCGTATCTTGGACTTAAACTGATGAAGGTCCTCCTGGATGTCAAGAGTAGGGCAAATCTAGGTCCAATTGTGGTTGTGTAAGTTCCTGCACATTTTTTCGTTTCAACATGTATCTCACACTTCTCGCTCTACCATCCGCCATGTTCCAGTACATCATTGGTTGCACAATACGCTAAATTTTGCAGGTGCTACACCAACCATGCGTTGGACCAATTCCTTGAGCACCTTCTCAATACAGGCATTCTCAAGATCATTCGTGTTGGCGGTCAGAGTCGTTCCGAATCGCTTGAGAACCACAATCTCCGGAATGTTACGCAAACCGAGGCAAAGACTAAACACGAAAGCAGGCAGGCAGGCACTGCCTACGGAGCGTTGAGCGAGCATGAAGCTAGGTCAAAACATATCCTAGGTCGAGTACATGGAATAGGAAAGCGGATCGAGTGGAAGCACCTCGAGCGCTACATTGCACGAAAGTATAACCCGATCTACATCCAATTCAATACAGTCGATGGCGATGGTTTCACTGCCGTTGGCCGGCATCCCTTTGATCTTTGGGCGTCTGGTGACGTATCAGACGATCCTTCCGTCGCACATTTAAGGCCAGCATCCACCACGTTGGATTCCGCCAGCATCGTCCAGAAGGCAGGAAGGAACGTCCAGTCTCTTTCATACGCCGAGAGATGCAGCCTTATTGAGCTTTGGACACGAGAGCTTCAGCAGGAAGCAGCAGAGAAATTCTTTGAATTGATTAAGGATGCCGACGTCGTCCAACGTGATCTTACCCGTGTTCATGAGGAGATCAATCGGCGGGTACTGCAAGACGCGGACGTCATCGGCCTTACAACAAGTGGCTTAGCGAAGAATATCTCAACCCTGCAGCATGTGCGCTCAAAGGTCATGATCTGCGAAGAGGCTGGTGAGGTGATGGAGCCGCACATGATCTCCGCACTACTGCCTTCCGTGGAACACTTCATCCAGATTGGCGACCATCAACAACTACGCCCGTCCATCAACAATTTCCACGATCTGTCCCTGGAAAGTGCCCAAGGTATCTTATATCAACTCGATCGAAGCCAGTTTGAACGACTTTCGGTTGGCGAGCGCGGAAGACCCTCAATGCCAGTTGCCCAACTAAATGTGCAGAGGCGCATGCGCCCCGACATCTCTACCCTTATTCGAGAGACGATCTACGATAAGTTGACCGACCATCCAAGCACAGTGCAACTCCCCGACGTTGTCGGCATGCGCAAGAATGTATTTTGGCTCAACCACGACAACATGGAAGAGGAAGGGCAGGCTGAAATACGCCATAAGAAATCGAAGTCCAATGACTGGGAAGTCGAAATGGTGCATGCCCTGGTCCGTCATGTGGTTCGCCAAGGAGTCTATGCTAGCAGTGATATCGCAGTGTTGACACCGTACACTGGCCAGCTACAGAATCTGCGTACAGCAATGCGAACTGACTTCGAGATCGTTCTCAGCGAGCGGGATCAGGACGCCCTGCTAAGGGATGGATTCACTGCCCAAGATTCTTCGGAGGACCAAGGTATTGTGGTGCAAGATAACAAGCGAAAGCCTCTAGAAAGAAAGAAGTTGAGCGATCTTCTCCGCGTAGCCACTGTCGACAATTTCCAGGGTGAGGAGGCCAAGATCGTCATCATCTCTTTGGTTCGAAGCAACAAAGGACGAAACGTTGGGTTTCTCAAGACAACGAATTGCATCAATGTTCTCCTGAGCCGTGCTCAGCACGGCATGTATCTCATCGGCAACAGTGACACATACTCGAACGTGCCAATGTGGCAGAAGGTCATCGATATGCTCCATGCCAAAGACTCTGTCGGGCCCTCTCTGGACCTATGCTGCCCCCGGCACATGAACACTGCCATCCAAATCCAACAACCAGACGACTTTGCCAAGTTTAGCCCCGAAGGTGGTTGCCGGGAAGCCTGCATGGACCGCCTTCCGGATTGCGGGCACCAGTGTCAGGCGAGATGTCATTCCAAAGCGATGCACGAGGTTTTCAAATGCGAACAGCCGTGCCAACGCCGACACAAGCCTTGCGATCATTCCTGTCAGAAACCGACTTGTGGCGAGGATTGTGGAAGATGCATGGTCGCGCTGAACAATGTACAGCTTCCATGCGACCACTTCAAGGACAATCTGTCTTGCTATCTAGCGCAAAATCGCAGCGCGATTCGATGCAGCGTTGTCGTCGACAAAACAGTCCCCGGCTGTCGACACATAGTTCAGGTGCAATGCTCTCAGGAGGTGGACAAAAAAGATTACCGGTGCCCGAGTCCCTGTGGGGTGACTTTGACGTGCGGCCATCCTTGCCCGGGCTCATGTGGTCGTTGCAACATCAAAGGCGAGGAAGGGCACTTTGTCGTCAAGCACTCAAAGTGTGACAGAGCATGTGGTAGAGGTTTTGGAACGTGCAATCATATTTGTCGCAAACGGTGCCACGAGGGCTCGGATTGTGGTCTGTGTATGCGTGAATGCGAGGTAAATACTATGAACTCACTCTACCGATCTTCCTTGCTGATACCGCATAGGTAGCGTGTAAACACTCTCGTTGCACTCTCAAGTGTTATGAAGCATGCACACCATGTATTGAGCGATGCACATGGTCCTGTCCACATCAGGGACAGTGCACGATGCCATGCTCAGCACCATGTAACCGTCTCCCATGCAATGAGCGCTGCACCAGGCTGCTTCCTTGCAGTCATCAGTGCCCTGGGCTATGTGGAGAAGATTGTCTTCCAGCCTGTTGCCAAGAGTGTGGGATGAAGCTTGACGCCCAGGTTGACATGCTTGAGCTCAAGGAGTATAGTGAGATTGATCCAGATGAGACTCCAGTGGTTGCTCTTGCTTGCGGACATTTCTTCACTGCCGAAACCTTAGACGGTACGTCAGGTCGAGGCAAAACCCTCAAGTTCTTGTCTACATTTTGTCGTTTCCAGATGGACTAGCGTTCCGTCTATTCTAGTTCCTGCTGACTTGTCATCTTCTCACCTAGGTATGGTTGAGCTGAAGGAAGTATACAAGATCGATCCTGCAACCGGCAACGTTCTCGGTCTGCAGGACACGTCTTCCAAGATGGCTCCAGCGATTCCCAAGTGCCCTCACTGCCAGCGTCCGATCCGGCAGTACGTAACGCAAAGGTATAATCGGCTGATCAACCGCGCCGTTATCGATGAGATGTCAAAACGGTTCATCGTCGCGGGACAGACGGAGCTGCAGGAGATACAGGTGAGACTGACAAAGCTGGAAGCTGAGTTGGAAGGCACTCGCCCAGATGTCACCAGGGCGAAGATCGTTTCACTCTTCACAGATGGGCGCGATCGAGCCTTCCAAGACATCGCGCACAGGATTCAGACTCGATATAAGGCATCCGCACGACTACGGTCTGACATTGTTCAGATTCAGCGACGTGCAGCTGAACGACACCAACCTGCACACAAGCTTCATGAAGCTACAGTTCATGCTATGCAGCGGGATGCATCTCTTGAAAGTACGCTAGCGGCACTCAAGCTTGAGCATGTCGTACTGGCTCCCGAACGTGATCACCGTATCACACTTGGCGCAAAGATGATGGAAATCAAGGTTGACTGCATTACTATGGAAGACAAATTCCTAGTCCTCTCAGCCGTGAAGGCTAAACACGAAGAGACAGCTGCTTCTCTGACATTCCCTGGAGGCGCCCCTTCGTCATTGATCAGGCCCTTTCTCAAGTCTTGCGCGGACTTCGTCACCAACAGCAGCGAGATGGCTCTGCCGAAGCTTGCAGTCGAGGCATCACTCTACTACGCACGGATTGCCCGGTTGTTCACAACGTCTGGACTTTCCGACGCAAAGAACCGCGAGATGGCTATCGAATACCATGATGAGGCAAAGGCCTTGCTTGAAAGGGCAGAGAAACTATGCGAGCAAGGATTCCGCGATGCAGACTCTCTATTACTGGCAGTCAACGAGTCCCTCAGGCTCTTGGGGAAGGAGTGGTACGAAGAAGTCTCAGCCGAGGAAGTCGAGGCGATCAAAAAGGCTATGGTCAGTGGACCGGGAGGGATCGCTACGCATTCAGGTCATTGGTATAACTGTTTCAATGGACATCCGGTACCTTTAGCCCCTGCTCTCTGTATCATCTGATGTCTACTGACGAACGATTGATAGTTTGCTATCGGAGAGTGTGGAATGCCCATGGAGCTTGCACGTTGCCCCGAGTGTGGTGCAAGGATTGGGGGTCAGCACCATGTAGCCGTGCAAGGTGTTACTCGTGCGGAGAATATGGAGCACTACGGTGAGGCATCTTAGTATGACACTTGGCCATGCTCAGATATATCTGCTTTGCGAGGTTCCGTATCTACTATTTCTCTGATGATAGCGAGTAGCTGTTGGGTAATACACGGTAGACACCATTCTAATTATGGTCTTATATTATTCTCGCATCGAGTAGGCTCGAGCAACATGGGCTTCAGAATTGCGCGGGTCTTATTAACTCGCAAATGAGCACGAATGGAGAACTGCTAGCCGCCTCAGCTTGGAGACACTATATCAGGCTAGTATAAGTACCAATCGGAGGCTACAAGAGGCTATATTAGGCTATATAAAGCTTCCCGTCTCTGGTTATGTAGAGGCAACCTCATTAGAGTAACGATATCGGAAGTATCGGGATGTTGCTTGATCGATCTCCGGGCCCGCATCTCGTGCTGTGGCCGCAACGTCATTTGGCGATGAGCCAGAGTGTGATGTCTTCTTGGTGTTTGTACCCGCTCCAGAAACGGAGCGGAGCCTGAAATATATCGAGCAACATGGCTGCATCAACACCCACGAGCAGAACGGTGCATTCCTTAGCGATTCTATCGGCGATCCAGTCTTGACGTTCGGGTAAATCACGAAGCGGGTTCAAGTACTCTGCTGCTCGTCTGAAACCTGAGGGTAGCTATGAGCAATGCTAAGTCTGACGCTCCAAGCGTACCCACAATCCCATCCCTGATTGGATAGATATCCATCAAACATACCAAGTCCCTGGTCTGTAGTGACTCCCTGACCTCAGCACTTTAGGGGTTGCTATCGCGTCGTCTTGTTTTGAGAACGCGTGATCGCTAACGTTGCCTGCATCCAGATTGAGGGATTAGACTATCCTCGTTATGATGATGATACGCTACCGAGCTCACTACCACCAGTAGTACAGCAATCCCGAAGACCGATTCATCCGCGGTAGATTTTACTGGGCGACGCTCAAGTCGGAGCAAGAGGTACAGGGCTGGGAAGTCATTCTCTAATATGCAAGCTCTGTAGATAATATGCAAGCTCTGTAGATGGAAGGACACCGGGAAAGGAGACCAAATCAAACTCTTAGCGGCTCAACTATACCATGCGCGAAGCAAGGAAGCCCCTGCCCTTGCTAGCGTCGTAAAAGCGTTGTATAAAACATCAATGAGATAACAGATCGGTCCGTTCTAGCTCTTGGAGGCAGCCCTCGGCGTTTCCTAGGACCCCTGGATCTTTCGGGAGGGTGCGCAACTTCTCTGCAAAGGTTCGAGTTTCGTGGGACAGAGTCGAGAAATTCCGCACACAAATGTCTGATACTCCGGCGAGGTAGACGGTTTGGAGATGTTTCGATTGGATATGCTTGACGATGTCATGCACGCTATGTAATTCATTATGGTGGTCGATCTGACAAGTTATGAACAGATCTTTCAAATTAGTGCCCACGGTCGCTTATGTCTGAATAGACAATTCTAGAGCGAATCGACATCTGGATGTATAGTATACGTGCAAGAGCTGTAGCCGAGAAGAAAATTGCGGATAGATCGTGATACAGTGTAGTACGTGGGGTGAGATGTTGTACGCGTGGATGCTCGATGTTGGCATGCGTGAGCCATCGTTACGGGAGGTCAGGTACAATTCGACTGAGGTTGCGAACAGGCCGAAGTGAGAGCACAGTCCCTCAGAGTCGCGCGGCGCCTGAAAGTAGATCAAGGTTTCGAGTCGAGGACAACAGGAGAATATCCGCTGTAGTGCGCTTTCATACCATAACAGACATTGTATAGGACGATAGCGCGGAGCGTCTATGATCTTGACCGTTCGGACCAGACGGTTACACGTACTCAGAGGTAGGTCCTCCTCAAGCTTCTCGAGTCCACCTTGCGACATAGTGACCGTCATGTTTACGAAGTACTTCTCCTGCCGTACAGACTCTGATCTCTTCCAGATGGGATCACCCGAGGCTTTGAGTGCTTCAAGTTTCTCGAGGGTCAGATGACGTGCAACATTATCAAAGAGCTCCTGGGGCAGATCCATCAGCGGGTTCCCGTAACGTGATGCATTCGTCGTTGTCGGCTCATAGAGTACGGGTTGCCTCCCACCCTCAAGCTCATCGTCATGCGATTGAGTGCGTGACCGTGGCCTGATGGGTGAAAGCGAGCGACGTCTCTGTCTACTCGAACGGCTCAGCACGCTCCATCGCCAGCACTGACTGCAACCCCGACTGTCGACACATTTCTTGTGATGGAAGTGCTCCGTTTGTTGATCGTTCGGTGTACTGATCGTTATGCTCTGGGTAATCTCGCATGGCTCCTTACAGACTGTGCATCGTGCAGAGTTTGGCCACGTTAGAAGTGTTCGGGTTGCGACGACCGTATCGTCACGCTTGATGAGCTTCCGCATGGTGGGAATTCGAGAATGCAGATCCCGGAGGAACGCTCTGGCTGGTCGAGATATAGCTAGGAGAACGCATTCATGTGCGCTGCGGTATGCACCATTGAGCCAAATCCGCCTCCGATTAAGGGACGATAGCCAGCTAAGAATGACGTAGCTAGCTATGATTGGCTGGAAGAGGGCAGGAAATGCATCGAGGTGATGGCAGACAACAATGAACGAAGCCGCGCTAGGCCGCAGAGAGACTGTTGGTCGCCCATCAAGACCCTCTCTGTTTGAGTAAAGTGGACAACCGAGCGAGCAATGCAGCCTGCCGTTGTCTGCTTTCCCCCCAGCGACGACAAGTTGACCATACCCTAGGCACAGGGTTCATGACCACACAAGTGACCAGTTGTGACTAAACCATCTCTATACCTGTTCAAGCATTTGTAGGAACAGCAATAAGCTTCGATCCGTCGAAGCCTTGCAGCTCCCATAACATATCGCTCCCTCGGCTTCGCGAGTCTTCAAGTAGCGCGCCCTCCTCCCTGCAACGTAACAACCTTCTTTCTTTCTTGCACTAGTGCTTCCTGTTCATCTCCTATACCATCTTCACCTTTTCGTTGCTCCAAACGTGCGGCCGATGGCTTCAATGTTGCTTCGATTGAGTCAGCATCTGCAAGTAGTAGGCGCTGGCTCTCAACTCTTATATCTATTCCTACTGGCGGATCGATTCGAGAGCCCAGCCAGCTTCCGTACGAGGTCATCAATTCGATGAAATGGTTGAGGTCTCAGTCTGTTCGACAGTCGGAAACGTCTCGTTGTTCATCCATCGGTACTAAACGATTTTTTGCATGTGGACTGAGACATATTGAATACTGTAGATTGATTCTGCGGAATTTCAGATGATCCGGCCCCGAGTGGCTTGTCTGATCCGACATGAATGGGTTTTAGCATGAAGCGATTCTTTGCTAGCAATCACTATGTCGATCACCAGACGTATATGTTGGTACGAAGAACGACTTGCTGTACTGTACTTTTACACTATTCATCGTGTAAGATATGGTTGCCTACGAGCTGAAGCTAAAGGACCACCATGTGAATGACTTTGGGTTAGCCGAGTCACTAAAACGGCAGTCGCTATCATCAATGACGTTTCCGTCTTTTATTCACAAGATGCGGCCGACAGAGAGTATCATCAACTCTGAACACCAGCCCAGCAATGGTGAAGAATCCACCGGACGAGCGACTGGTGTACCTGGCTTTGAAGAACATCTTCAAAGGATCGGAAGCACAGTCACGTAATGTCAAGACAATTCGCAAACACATCCTTCATCACCAAACGAATTCGGAGGTGCACTCTTTGATCAAAGAGCACAACCTGGACAACGTCATCAATACTGCTAGGGTCTTGCTCGAAGAAGACATATTCGCGTCAACTCTCAAGGCCAAAATCCGTTTTCCGGAAGTATTCGAGGTATCCCCTGACCTATGGAGCCCTCGTAGAGTTGGTTGGTCTCAAAATTGGGTGTCGACCAAGGCAAAGTACAGGACACGGGAGGCGGCACTGAATGGATGAATTCGTGTGCGTGATCTGGAAGGACTTCTTTGATCTTGCAGGCGAGGGCTGATAAATATCGGGACTGCCCACCACACAAGCCGGATATCAGGTAAATAAATCGTTGCAGAGATCTTCCAGCCCTACTTTCGAAAGCGGACTGTTGCATGGCAACATAAGGCATGACATCAATGAGCGCGCACGCAACGTCGAACAACTTCTCAACCTGTTCGTTCATTAGATCGACACATGTCTTGGTGCATCTGGCTCAAGTACTCCGACGACTCACCAATCCAGTGCCATGAACTCCTATTGCATGCGGAGAGAAAGTCTCAAGTAGCTCGACCAGCTCGCTAGAGACGTCGACTAGGTATTGAAAGGTCAACGTAATGTCTGAGGCCGTGGACGAGACGGAGTCACAACTAAACGCTAACTGCCAGACCTTGGTTTTCAGCCAGCATTGCGACGTGCGAAGATCGACTGCTTGGATCTCGGTAGTTTCGAGATAAGTGGGCAACGCGTCCGAAACCTGTTTCTGTAGCTGTGAGAGCCCAGAAGGTACCACACCGTCGCTTATACCGTTCCATAGCCCGAAAAAAGAATAATCGAACGACTTGTATAGGTTTATCAACTGTATGAATCCTTGCAAGGGGCGGGACTCTGCTGGGTTTTCGTCTACGTGTGGAAGATCGATCGTGGCGGACAATGAAAGAGGTCGATGTCGTCTAAGCGCATGCACTCTGTGAGCTATCAGTCAGTCACACGACCCTGAACCGATAGCCCATGCTCACCTTTCCGTGATAAAGAGGGCCCAAAACAAGCGCCTTTCTAGTCTTGTTCCAATCAAGTTCTCATCCTTGTAATGATTCTGATCATGAAGACACATGACATGCGTCAGTGTCGTCGCCTCGCGCAGATGGACCCATGCTGCATCTTGTTTGTCAAGCCCAGAGTAACAATTCGAGATGAAGAAAGCTGTGTAGACCATATAGATCGTCGGATGCTCGTTGTAACCGCAGCGGTTGCGGACGTGTAATGTCTCATGGAGTAGATCATGTCCGAAACGACTGGCGCGCATTGGGCTTTCCTCGGCCTGAGGTAGGAGACTGTGGGGTACAGTCATGTTGGGCTGGACCATCACGTACGCACACAGCCCAGACAAAACCATATGCTGAACCTCTGCGCGATGGAGGACAGGTTGGCATTGGTAGATGTTGTCGAAGTAGTAATCGACACAGCAACGCACAATCTCTCGTGTAAGGAGGCCGGGAGTGCAAGACACCGCAGGCGAGGCGAAGCTGTCTACCATGCCACGGCGGAGCGGAGAACCTTGAGCGAGTTGAGATCCCCATTGAGTGTCTCTCAATTCAGAGAGGACCTTCCCTCTGCTGCCCTTGGGACCCTTCTTTTGAGGAATTGCATTGTAAGTGCACGTCAAACCGGCTGACGTGCATTTTGTGCAGGCTCTGGTGCCGTCGCCGGTGCATTTCACCTTGCGACGGTGGCAGCTGCTGGGAAGTCAGTATGGCTGCAGCTTCGGTTGGGGTCTTACTACTCGGTATAGGACTCACTTATCGCATGCCCGTTTGGCCGTGATTGGAAGTTGAGCCATAGCGCCAGGGGGCGTGTTGACAATATGAAGTGCTCACGGGCTCCGGCTCTACCATAGCAAAAGGCATTGAGGGACGATACTAGGCACTCTCCCGGACGAGCGTCCGATACACCTGGTGCAGTCGTAACGCTGACTTACACCGAGAGCGCAGGAAGCTGGGCACGCGGATGCGTGCTGGAAAAAGCCATCGCGCATGTCTGGTCCTAATCGAACATTTCTATAGCGAACTGATGGCTTTTCCGTCTGTGCCAAGGTTCACAACTTTCTGTAGTGGTAGCAGCGAGCGCAGGTGGGTGAGCAACAAATACCAACTTTCACCCGTGATGGTGGATGGGCCGTGCAAGGATGGTGACATATGCAGCCAAGTCACGGCCAATGGAGGTGCAACTTCCTGCAAGCCCTGTAATATAAGACGAAAGCTGAGGGCACGAAGCATCTTGCCGTGCTGCAGGTTGTTGATAAAACCAGTCGGAAAGCTTAAGGCGCAACAAGTGTCTACGGGACAGAGGAATCGAAAGCCCCCACGCTCCAGATAGCTTCGCCAAGACGGGACTTAGCATCCCCGTCGAGGACGGAAAGTGTCGGTACCACCATATGGCCGAAACGGGAACGCGGCGCAGCTCGACGACGTCGTGATCGCCTGCCGGTTATCACAAGTGAACCCATCTTGCGGGCTACAGGCGCCTCTCGGCGGCGCGATACAGTTGTTGAAAGCCAATCGTTCGGAGGATTTTGTTGTAGCAAGAGTTGCTTATGTAGACTTGCTATCTACAGATAGTGCTTTGAGAATCCTGTAGTAGGGGATTTGGTCCCTTGCCTTGGAGGATGTGTAGCACTTGATGTAGTCCCGTGATTAGGACCCCACAAGAGGGACGAATATAATAGATTCATAACAAGTTCCACTTTAGCATCTAAGGAAGAAGCTTTTAGTTGAAAGACATATCTAGTATCTAGTATTCTAGCTATCAAGAAGAAGTTATAATAGAGATATAATAAATATACGATAAACTCATAAGGAATAGTAATTTCATCTCTGTATTGATAGGAAAAGAGAAAAGATCGCACTAATATTTATATTAGTTTATAGTAGCTCAAGAAAAATTCCAATCCCAAAATAAAAGGACTTAATGATAGAGACCCACGCGTGTGAATCGGAGATAGTATATTACTAAGCTAAGAACCACTTACTAGCCTTATAGCGACTAGCGTAGGTCGATTCGTATAGTACTACCACGCTTGTTAGTACCTTTTAATCAAAGGTTTGTTAGCCCTAAAACAGGTTCCGTCTATCTAGCCTAACTAGAGCTTTGTAGAGTAATATACCATACATACTACTATCCCGTGGCTAGTATAGCGGTTGATGAATTATAGCGCCGAGTCAACACCTAGATAAGAGCGTTCAAGCCAAAAATGAAAGTGATGACTTCTAGAGACTCTCACGGAGCAACGTTAACGCCTAAGCAGTAACGGCTTTCCTTCGATCACTTTTGGAAGCCCGTGTTACGAGCTCTCTAAACCGGTAAAGGTCTCAAGGGGTTCGAAGGTTGATTCTCGGGGATGAGTGATGCACAAGTGATCTTCTAAGAAGAGTAATTCAATTGAACTAGTAACTTCACTAAAGCAAGTCGAAAGTCTAGTGAGTGAGTTGAACGCGAGAGAACATAAGGTTCTTCGCATTCCTATATACGGAGGTATGTTGGCTTGCTCAGCGTTGCTTAGTTCCTGCTCAGTACTGAGCAGTTCGAGCGACTACTGAGCACGTCACGTGAGTCTTATCTCGTGACCTTGGGCACCCAGCGCGGTCGGGCGCCCATGCCAGGTAGGATCATAACAGCCCGTTCTATACAATCTAGGGTGTTGTAGCCTGTCTCTCCATTACGATGTACCTCTTCAATTTCTTGGAGACAGGAAATCAGTCTTGGAAAATTCAACACAAGACGCAATCCACGAGCTAGATGATTCCGTTCGCCTTTACTCGCCTCCCCCTCCGTATCAGTCATAATGTACGTCGCAAGATCGTGTGCCTCCTTGGCTATAGCTTCAGCAGTTTTGAGAGTCTGATCATCGAAGAAGCGCACACTTTCCGGGAACTTCTTGTTGATTTCCAGCTTCTCAAAGTCAGCAAAGTCTTGAGGGCTATCGAATGCCTGTCGTAGGGTCTGATCAAGTTCTGCCTTCGACAATATGTTTTGCTGTGATTTAGGATCAAAAATAACAATGTAGCAGCTATCGTCGTCGTCGTCATCACCGTCGCCGCTGCTATTGGAGACCTGGGTAACGTTCTCTAGCCGCGCCGTGCCTCCCGGATGTTTGTTAAGGTATGATGGGTGATTGAAGAAAGCTCTTGTCTCGATCCTCGGTGTGGGTAAAGACAGGGTTGCCGTGTTTCGAGGATCGTCATAGATGTGGTATAGTAGATTTCCTAATGTACCCGCTTTGTTCATTTGAGCGTACCACTTCTGCGTTAGAATGAATTGTCCCCTTCCAAAATTGAATATGGTGTCAAAAAGTTTATCGCCCAAGAGATACCGTATTCTCATCCATATGATAAGTTGGCAGTACATCCCACAGTCAAGGGTGGAAGGTCCACAAACTAACTCGTTGAGGCCTTGGCTCAAAGGTGCATTTGAGTCGTAAACCATAACAAACCGACCTTCCCAAGTTCTACAAACCCAGCCAGAAGGACATTGCAATCTGATGTTCAGATCGAACGCAGTAAGGGGTTCAGGCTGCGTTTCGTTCCACACTTTTGCAAAGGAATGTGGACTGTGGAGACCACTGAATTTGTTGGGGAAAGTTTTGGCCCTTTCAGATCCCCAGAGCCTAGCAAAACGGTCTATGCCTTTAAGAAAATCCTGTAACTCCCAACTAGGAACACGTTCACTCAATTCCGTGAAGTATGTCTGTAAGAGAATGGAAGCTGACTCGGCATGAAGCTCCGATGAAATCTTCGCCCATTCTTGCTCTCTTTGTGCTCTTTGAAAAGGTGCCTCTTGCTCATCGGGAGCTAGGAACATTGCCGTCTGGGCCATCTTTCGAGATAGCCGCGAAAGGTACCTAGAAGAAGACGTTGATGGATGGTATAGTCTGATCGAGCAAGCGTGTCCGTGCGAGTAACATGGCAGGAGACGGCAGCTCAGAGGCAAAAAAATTTGAGATGATGTAAGATCACGTGCTCCATGCCCCGCTCAAGTAGCGGAAGTCTTCAATTCCGCTGGCCTGCGGCCGCCGCTGTAGCGCAGTCCGTCGCGACGTGCAAGCAGCTGTCCACTTCGGACAGCGTGACTGACGGCCTTCCCATGATCTAGCCCTTATCCTCGTCCCTGGTCGGAGCCTTGATAACACCGGGTGCCTCGATTTCCCCTATGCTTCCCCGCAATATACTCCTTAGCCCCAACGTGGCTCATCAGCCGGATGGCTAGGTCCGCGATTGATCAGCGCCAGCCTCGTATTACGTTGAGAACGCCGCGCATCTTCTCCTCGAACGACATCCGTGGAGCGGATACCGCATTGCCCTTATTCAAGATAGAGAACTCTGTTGTTGGAGACTGGACCATCAATAGAGAGGACTCTGGGGGTTCCTCACCCACCTGTGGCGGTGCCCGATTGATGTGTGGGTGCGCATTCACACCGCTCGGCTCTGGTATCTGATACATGGCTTCTCTAGGAGGGCTCTGGCTATGCGGACACTGTTCTTTTGTGAGGCATGTTGGCGGGCTGCACTAGATCAACACTCCTTAGTCAGTAGCTTCTATTCTATCGGAAAAGCCTTTATATAGAACGACGGGAGTTGTGACTAGAGTTGTGAATGTTGAGATCAATTCGGTCAAAGTTGATAAGTCAGCGAGGCAATGCAAGGTTGGCAAAATTCCGGGATCATTTTGCGCCAACACCGTCAGCCGAAAACTCTCTCCCTTAGTATGACTCAAGAATCGTAGCTTAGACTAGGCGCCGTATGCGGCTAGCCAAGCGAAGTCTGCGTTCTTCATCTATACGCCATGCGATCGCAGGGTCTCTATCGAGTGCGCCAGACAATGAGTGTGTTCGAACTCAACGCGCTTATAATCAGTACGGGCGAGAAGGCATCTCAGATCGCGGGCCGCGCCGCGATCCTGTTCTAACCACCACAAACAGACGGGTACACTGCGCCAGCCGGATCGTCGATTGACATCGGCTCAGACGCTTCAGGTCTTCGCTCGTCAGTAATTTCGAACCATGTGTCAGGTTGACACATACTGCAAGCCATTGTTCGGAGACACGATACGAGGTGGTTCTTTTTGACAGCTGTAGTCCTGCTATTTACGATTCAAGCGCCTGTGCCAATCACATATTTACTTTTCTGAAATTTGTTTTGAACAACCCACGGAAGCGAACCGTCTCTAATGAGATCAAGACGCTATTCTGCGTGCCATAGGTGCGGAAACGTGCGAGCGCGAAGCGCTAAGTAGAGAGCAGACTGCAGAAGCTGACTTAGCTGCCGAAAGACAACATTTCTTAGAGGAGCAGCGATCGCCGAACGAGACGCGAATATCAACAGCTACAAGGTCTATACAAGCATCTGATGAGGGACGGCCAAACTGAGACCGCAAAATGCCCGCCATGGAAGAAGAATGCATTGCCGTGCTACTGCGTCGAAACGAACAGGGTCAGGCTGTACCCATTTCGACCGCTGAGAGGCTTCACCTTGGCAGTGACGCTCTGCGCGGTGGCACCGCAGTACTGCAGTGACTTTGAGAAGCTGTTTCGTGGAGGCGATATCATGAAGCGCCCTCATCCTCCGCAATTCAGGCACCTCGCTCGCGTGGACATAGCCCACCCATGGGTTAAACGCGCTACACAAGATGATATCAGCTTCATATCGAAAGCCCAAGAGTGGGACGAACTCCATCAGTCGATGGAGGCACACCCTACATACTCCCCACCTAATGCGACGTATAAAATCGATTGGCAGACGAGATACGTTGAAGGCGGTCCTGCTAACCCTGAAGCAACGCTAAACGAGGCCGCCACTCACGCGTCTTCGTACTTCATCCTCACCACTAACACCATGGCCAATAAGATCCGAGGTAGCTTCCGGGTGAAGATGGAGGCGTTCTGGAAGCATCCGCGATGCCATGCAAAGAAGATTGAAAGCAAGGCCAAGGACGGCATGCAGATCGCGCATATTCTCTGGGACGAGTGCCATATCGGGACATTCAAGATGCAAGTCACTGCCCTAATCGAAGATGCGAGAGAGGGGTATAGGAAGGACATGTCGGCTTTCCAAACGACAGAAGATGCCTTATTGGATGATCTAGAGGCCTTGCGACAGACAAAACTCGATCTGGTGACTAGGATGATCACGGACAACCGGGCTCAGCGTAATGGCTTAGTTCACAAGGCCAAGTTCGGCACGCCGCAATACGCAGACCTTGAAAAAATGGCTAGCAAGCTATCCGACCTGATTGTACTACTCGACGAACAAGGTTTCGAGCCACACCATATGAAAGACTTCGCGAACAAATCCATGGCCCTGGGATTGAATCTTTCCGAGCAAGAACGCGTCTTGATTGCCGATACGTATTCAGACTGGGTAGTCGACATCCGCGAGCCGACACTAGTAGGATTCACTGGTACTCCTGGATCGGGCGAGATGATGACTGTCATCAATTTCACAACGGCGAACCTGTGGTGCGAGCGGTGGAGCGAGTTAAGCTTGAGGCGTCTACACAACCTACCCGATTTCGAGGCAGCGAAGCATAGGAAGAGCGCTCATGTCGCCGTAATCGATATAACTGCACTAACGGACTTTAAGAGAATGCTCGAGAAGCTCTCCTATAACGCCCGAGCGAACGCGGATCTCCCGTTGACCTCGACTGAATTCAAACGACTCGCGAAAATGACCGGGAAAAAGCCACCCGGTCCAACGACTATGTCAACAACCTGATGGTCAATCCTCTTGGACCAGATACGACCGCGTTCTTGCGAGACGTAGAGGCATCCGCAAAGGTGAAGAAGCTGATGGCGATTTGCGATGAGGTCAAGGACAACAAGAGGGATGACGGGGAGCGTAGTAAGATCGTCATTGCTACAGCAAGGCCTTAGTCAGCGACAGAACTCCTCTGGAGGCTCACGAAGAAGTACGGCAATGAACATATCGTTGCGAACACGCTGTTCAGTCAGCTCTGGAGAAACTACAGGCAATGCAGAAGCTCCAAGAAGACGATGATGTCTGGATAGCGGTGTGTACACTGGCTTCGGTTGGCACGGGTGTCGAGCTCCAGCGCGCAGACCACATCCTTCTCTTCGACCTTACCCACAACTGGAAAACCGTGGTGCAGCTCGGTGGTCGAACCGATAGGCGGTCGCAGCAAGCGAAGAAGTGCGTCTTCTGCATTCTCTACAATTCGGCCTTGTACTTCGAGACGGCGATGTACCGGTCTCTGTTGTATGGGCAGAAGGCAGAGGAGGCCATGAACGCGCAAGTGGTCAAACGTGGTGAGGATGTTGGGCGAAGCGATACTAACGATGTTGAGATGGGGGAGATCTAGTATCTAAGACCGGTCAGAAAATGCATACGTTTAGGGTTTTGACGTAGACTTTCATGCGCTAGTACAGGCTGACGAGAACGACTATTGCTTACTCAAGTAACACGCGGCTTCGTAGTAATCATGTAACTGCCTTAATCGACACAAGCATATCCCGCTATCCGAACAGAGGCACCAAACCGGAGTCTTTCTCGAACTTCCAGAGTCTAGCAGTGGTTCCTAGAGTTGTCATAGCGCAGAGGTGAGAGCCTCGTGTGCTTGTCCGTTTACAGCCCTCATGTGATGCTCACTAGCAGCATGCCTCTTGGCCTCGTGGAAGATCAGAACCCGCGAAATGTAGGTTTTGGTCTCGAAATATTCTACCACTAAATCAACACGTCGCAAGGGATCGAAGGATGACGCCGGCTTTGCTGGATCAACATTGAAATCCTTCTCGACGAAAATGACTTTGCTCAAGTAATAGCTCCGAGAAGATTGTGACTCGTGCTCGTCGGTGGAGTTGGCCTGCGCTAGTTGATAAAGGTGGTAAACTATCGTCACCGAGGAGACTCATCGTAACGTGCTGATAGAAAGAAATTAGAGGTAAGGTCTGTCTAAGAGCTCCGAAATCAATGTCCAAGCACGACGAGCGGGGTAAGTTAGGCGCGCGTTTTTTGCCAAGGCTATGCAGATTACGTCAGCACCTTCCAGGCACGTGCATGGCTTTGGCGATAACTCCTACAGACCTTCCACGTATATAGGACGGCAAAGCCTGCGTTCGTCTTAGAGACCCAAACATTCACAGGTCCTGCAGAGTCATTACGTGAGTTATCATCTTCTAACATCGAGCTCAGGGACTTGAATGTTCCAGCTGTTCTTGGGATCAAGAGCATATTTGATACTTTTCAACGAAACGCTTCGATACGACATACGGGCCGTAGAGTCCTCGTACCGCATTATCCGACCCCACAAATTGGCGCACCGAACGAGTTACAAGAGAAGTCGAAAAAGGTATACTTGGACCAATCACCGAATGCACCTTGCGTTGACGGAACGAGCATCAGAGCGGAGATGTTGTCCATTTCCCATACCATGGCTCATCCAGTTGTCATAGACCTGACAGTGTGCATCTTCTCCCCAACAGTTCCTCCTTCCACGTGTGGACTGGACCCGCGCATATGGCACCGTGTAGAGAAAGATCTCCATCTACATACATGTCAGCAGAGTGCATGGTTGTATGTAGCACTAGCGAACGAGGAAGAGCTTGTAGCTGAGGACCTGCTTGTCACGGACATCAGAATCGGCGAGCCGCCGCCCGGTTCAAGCTCAGAACATTTGTGGGAGAGTCGGCCTGGCGATATTTGGGTGCTAAGAAGCAAGTTTTCTGGCGAGATTGGTCAGGCTGTGACAGAGGTGGACGTTCTGTTTGGCGTGGATGCTGTTGACCCACGACCACGATGGACTCTTATGCCGTCATCACTCCAACTTAACGTTCAGCCCGAGGTACCGGTTGCAAGGTTAAGCGTACTCCGTGGCAGGACCAAGCCGAGACCAGACGCTCGGACGGTTTTGAGACTCAGGGAAGATGGCAAATTCAAGATTGTCCAGATCTCTGACACGCACATGGTCACTGGAGTCGGGGTTTGCAAAGATGCCATTGATATCCATGGAAACCATCTGCCAGAGAGTGAGGCTGACCCACTTACGTTAAATTTCACGGGAAAGGTCTTGGACGCTGAGAAACCAGACCTTGTGGTTCTTACTGGAGATCAGTTGCATCACGATATCCTCGACAGCCAAACCGCCCTCTTTAAGGTGGTTGCTCCTATCATCGAGCGTTCAATGCCATTCGCAGCTGTCTTTGGCAATCATGATAGTGAGGGCAACCATACTTTGTCACGTAAGCATTTTCTTTTAAAAGGTAGCCGATGCGGGTGGAAACATATTCGACTCAGATTGTTCTTGCAATCTTAGCTGAGTGATAGCGATGCTAGCTGCGCAACCCTATTGACTGGATTACAGGCACGGCACAGATCTCAATACTTCAAGATCTGCCCTTTAGCCTCTGCGAGCCAGGTCCAGAGGAAGTCGACGGCATAGGCAACTTCTATCTTCAGGTCCTAGCTCCCGCCCCGTCACAGCTGCCTCTATCGACTCTATATTTCCTGGATTCGCACGGTCAAATACCGAGTAAGATCTCCAAACCCGACTATGAACCTATCAAACAAAGCCAAATTGATTGGTTTGTGCACGCTTCCCGGACGCAACGGAGCGTGCGTGAGAAGGACGATGACGACAACGACAAACTCTTTCACCTATCTTTGGTTTTCCTACACATCCCACTTCCCGAGTTCGGAGACCGTCATCTTAGTATACGCAACGGCGACCGAATAGAACCGACTGAGTGCTCTAGCTTCAATTCCCACTTCTACGATGCCTTGGTCAGAGAAGGCATATCAGCATTAGGTTGTGGGCACGATCACGTAAATGACTTTTGCGCTCTACTGCCACAAACGCAGCAGGATGGCGATCCAATCCCTCAACCTGGCCCTTGGCTATGCTATGGAGGTTGCAGTGGGTACGGAGGATATTGTTCGTACGACGGAAAACGATTCCACCGACGAACGCGGGTTTGGGAACTTGATACAAACACTGGAAGCCTGAAAACTTGGAAGCGGGTCGAATATGCCACGGATAGAGTTGATGAGCTGTTACTTGTGGAAAGAGGAGCGGTGATTGATGTCCCTAAAAAAGAAGATGATCATGAACGCAGATTCTGTGTAGTTAGTTGAAGCTGATTTCGCTACATGATGCTGGCAAGTAGTAATAAGACTCTTCCGTACTCATAAGAACTAAGTCAGACATTATTGAATCAGTCCATTATGGGCAGTGTGTATATGATTCATGCTTCTCAGAGGCCGTCTTCACGGAGCAAATCTTGTATTTCTCTCCGTAGCGTGTTAGCGTCCTCCTGCCGTCCCCACTCCCGAAGCCAACCCTCCAGAACATTCTTGAACTCAAGGTACCAGGAATGATGTTCCCCCATCTGATACTCAATCATTTGTATCGCCGCTCGCATAATCTGCTCTGCTGGTAGAGTGTTCCCTTGATGGAATTGACTGTGTGAAACGATTTTCATACATTCTATCCTCTCGACAATTCTTTTAGCATATACATCATGTTCTTGAAGCAGCGATTGGACTTTTAGCGCCATGTCCCCCGCTTCGTCGTGGCGTCCCTGCTTGTTCAGATTATGCGCTAAGTTGAGCATCACCCGTGGGGTCGACAATCTGGGAATGCCATTGAGCCGAGCAAGTAGCTTTCGAAGAAGCCGTTCTTCTTCAGGATGGTCTGTAAACCCGTACACACGCTTGATGAAATCGAGGCGAACAGACACAGCGAGTCGACTGAGCTCTGGGAGTTCCGTCTCAAAGATGTCAGTAATGCACTCCCAAACTTGTGCCATGGCCTGGTCAAGAGATTCCGAGTGAAGTTCTCCAAGAAGCCGACATATTTCACCCCATGGAAGACCCTTCCTAACGACTTCTGTGGACATTCTTCTGATGAAGTCACGGAGTAAGGAAGACACATCAGGGAGCCCGGTTTGTATGAGGTGAATTAATACTTCGAGAAAGCAGACCAGGGTCCGAGGATGCTCGGCTTGAACAATTTGTTTGATAAGAGCAGAGGCTTTGGAAAGTGCGTGCCTGAACTCGAAATGCATTTTCCTTCCCACGAACATGGTTGCAGAAAAGCAGTATGAGTCGAAGTCGTTACAAAGGTCATTATGTAACTCGGTGCCATCTGGACCAAGGAGAGTCCCGTAGTCGTCGAAGATCATGTGTCGACATGAATTCTCGAGATAAACTTTGATATGACGGAACAAATCCTCAGGAACCAACAGAGTCTGGGGTGTAGACGGCGATTGCAACACTCTGGAGCGGTTGGAGAAAAGACCATGGTCGTGGTTATCATTGGACCGAAAAGAAGATTCGTTGTCCGCGACCAGGGTTACAGGTCTCCATGCCGTAAACGTGAGCCCAGCATCCTGAGTAGAGTGGGGGATGGATTTTTCTCGCCGCGGCTGTGTATCTCGTACTCGAAGCGTTGGTAACGTTGCCCGATTCGATAGATTTGTTTCTGGCTGTACGTTGCATGATTGATAGGGATCCCGTACGTTCATCAGAGGCTGCCTGAATGCCTCATAGTCGAGATAACTTGATGCAGGAGCCTGTTGATCCTCCATTATCGATGAAATCGAATCGAAGCTCTGACTGGGTGTTGTCGACGAAGTCGGACCGATATTGTGGCTCTGTGCCGCTGATTGGGGTGAGGACAATAAGCTGAGCCTCTGGGGTGAATACGATCCGTCATCGCATGCTGGGGAGCGACTACCAATGACTTGTATCTCTCCGGTAAGAAATCTCTGACAAGACTGAGCCGTGGAAAGCGATGGTCCCTGATTCAGGGGATGTGTTGTCTGTCCGTCGTCTGGCAAGTCCAACCGTAGCCTTTTACTTCTGGAGTCTTGATGAGGCTCAGTCGCTCTTCGCTTTGGCACAGCTGCAAGATTTAGACTTTGACAGAACTAAGGCTCTTGGGGGCACACCTACCCTGCATATACGAAAGAATAATCCCTGCTACTCCATCGTACTGTTTGGACCACTCAAGTATGCCCGGAGTCAGCCAGGGAAACCGGCGGGCACATGACTCCCACTCCTTCGACAAGTGTGTTAGGCTGAAGAATAGAATGTAAGCAGTCGTCAGCAACTGTGAGAGGTATGCTTACTCTTCTCTAGACAGCGATCCGGCGACAAACAGTAAGCCCGGATTTTCCGTCGTAATCAGGGTGAGGGCTCGTCCTTGAGTGATGTGTCTTGCAAGTCTTTTTTGATGACACTTTGTTTCCGGGCGGTCGAGCTTATCGAACCCTGGGTATATTTGCTGCAACATAGCCTTCCTACAGTTGGTTTCAGAAAATTTTGACTTCTTGATGCGCTCCTGAAGATGGTATGCGACATTGACCTTGTGAAACGGGGACCGTTCTTCATCGAGATTTTTCTCGGAGTCGGTCAATGCTCTGAGCGACCACTGCTCGCTGGAGCTGAATGCAGTCATCCCAAAGAACTCTTTTGGGTCTTCCATCCATAGAGAATGGCACTCTCGAAGCCTGTCTTGACGCTTGGGAAATCCATTTGTGATCTTTGCACAGATTTTCGCGCAGGTCTTACAAGATGCACGTGTTGGTACACTGTTGATGTCTTTTGGTCGACTCGTCAGACGCGCTTCATCGCCGCCGGCCTCGCTCTCGTTGTTCTGGTCATCCTCGCTGTTCTGGTTACTCTCGCCATCGATGTTGTCGCCTTGATTGTCCTTGCTCTTGTCACATGCACTCTGGCCATTCTTACTCCCGCTACCTTGGCTGCCTTGTCCATCTTCTTCATCCTCTGCTTCAACTACAGAGCAGCCAGGCTTTGGCTGCGTTAAGTCTTCAGCAGCAAGCTGGAATCGAACTGTTCTGTCTCCATTCTCCCAGCTTTCAGTGTGACGAAGAAACTTCTCCTTTCGACGCTTCTGCGGACCACTGCTTCCAGCAAGCAGCCGAATCGAGAGACTGATAGATCCATCACGGGTCTCGGTCCATTGTAGCGCGATGTCAGACCCGACAGACACGACGCATTCAGTGCTTTCCGGCATGCTTGGATACCCGCTGCTTCGACGACGTGGTGCGGGATGTTTGGTTTGGAGGACGTGCCGCAAGGCGTCGATGCGAAGATCGTGCCCAGCATTCTGAACATGGCTAGCCTGTGGACCGCGGGTCCACACGCTAGCTACATCGAAGCACCGCTGTCTCTCCTCGCCCCTGTCACCATCTGAACGCGCTAAGCAGCAAGGTCATGCAGGAAGCACGCTCCCGCCCACCCGCTACGAGTGTCAGCCAGCGTACCGATTGGCTGACGGGACGACCTGACGCAACCCTCTGCTCTCTTATCACTGCGGTGGGCGGGATCTGCGATGGAAATGCGCCCATCGCTGAGACGAGAGAGTGGCTTGTGCATGTGGAAGCATCAAAGGTGATGTTTGGCCCGACTCTGCGTAAACATGTATGTTGCGATCCGCAAGGCTGAATCTACCGCACAAGGGCAAACATTGATATGCAATCTTTCGAAAATGAGTCATAGATAACCCTTGTTCAGACCAATGTTAAGGAGAAGATTCCACCAAGGGTTGTTGGACACTAGGTCCCCAGAACCTGTAAGGAAGGTGTACTACCCAGCTTGAAGAGGTCGCGCTGCCCCAATTCAAGGCACCCAACGGCCCCTGAGTGTGGTGACTATGCACTGACACCGCCAGGAAAGGCTTGAGTCCAGAATTAGCGGCTCATTCCAGCGGTATCAGGCCTCCTACGGGCGTTCAGCGGGCTCAAGTTTCGAGTAACACAGACAGGATTGGCCCATCACGGCTCTTGTTCGCCTGTCCCATTCCTAAGTCTCGCCTTAGCTCAGGCTCACGAATCTGCGAATATTTGAAAGCTTTTGTGATGGCAGCCTGTTCACGCTATGCATCCGTGGGAGGCCTTCTGGAACCCGCCGCCAACCATCAAGCCTACTTAAAGTACTGTTATGGACACGGCATGGCTCCCATCGTTCGGGCTCAGAAACACTTCTGAACACTCTCAACCACCACGCACGGAACTGACGCCCTGTCACGGAATGGAGAACGTATTTGCACCCCACAACGGTCAGCACGTTGCCACATGTGCAACTACTCCGTCGCCAACACTGGGTTTGGAAATGACTTTCCCACCATGCGAACCGTCGGAAGCACTAGCTTCTGATCCCTGTGAACTATGGTCACCCAAACCGACAATCATCGAGGCACTGGACGCCGACATCAACCTCGACGAGCCTGGCCCCACCCTGACGTTGGGCACTTATTCACTGACATGCGGTATCCAGGATCTGACCTGGATGAATCTGAGAAAGAGTGGGCAGTTCGGATCCATTCAGCTCAAGGCAGCGGTCGAAGAAGAGGAACGTCGCCGGGCCAGAAAGATACCCATATTCGGTGGAGCATTCGACTGTCGGACCTTCAAAGAATGGTCAAAGATCGCCTTTGAAGAGTATTACGGTATCCTGACCAAGTTACGGTCCGTAGCCAGCTGCGAGGGAATAGAACTGGATATCGCCCGGGGCCACTTTGACCATATGGGTATCGATTGCATCTGCGGCTTCGCCATGATGCTCGTGTCAGATGTTGTCAGAGTCCGTTCGATTGTCTTAACCCTCTGCAAGCCTGCTCTTACTTCAGGAAGGATATTCATAGCGACGACAGCCACGGACGAGGACGATCGCAAATGGGTGAACGCGTTGCAAGAGGTCTCATGTGCAGACCCAACTGGGGCACCGTACGAATGGTGGCACGACCTGCTCAAATTTATCGTAAGTGGAGCCAGAAGTCTTTTGCCTCCAACTCACTTTAGAGCTAACCAGCTCTCAGAACAGTCTTGTGGTACTTCTGTGTTTGTTTCGTTGAGGGAGAAGGCGATCCTCATCGTATCAATACGTTGTAGGATCAAGAGCAGAACATGGTGATGATAAGCCTTACGCGGATAGCGCCAGCGCCGTCAATAAAGGTTTCCAGATGATAAAAGGCTAAGGTTGAGCGCATTGCAAGTCACTGTAAAAACGATGTCGCTGAAGTATATATGTTCCCCTTATCCGACCCCCTCTTACGCAACCTCGACCCTACGCGCGGGCTTTGCAATGGCACCCGCTTGATCGTCACGTACGTTTCGCGCAAGATCCTACGCTGCACCATCCTTGGTACGCAGCGTCATGGCGAGGGCGTTCAGCTTCCACGCATGCCTCTTGAGTCCCCTGTGAGCGAATCTGGCATTCCTTTCACGCGCCATCAGTTCCCTGTCAAGCTTGCGTTTGCGATGACTATCAAAAAGGCGCAAGGCTAGAGCGTCTCCACAGTTGGGCTTATGCTTGGTCCTGAAGTCTTTAGCTATGGTCAACTCTACGTCGGGCTTAGCCGCGTGACAAGCCCGTATGGAATACACCTGCTAGTACCGCCTGCGTCTCTTGCGTCTGACCATGGGCGCCGAAGAACGTGGTCTTTGAGGAGGTTCTCATATAGCTTACGCACCACTGTCGCACGCACTCCTCTTTCCTAAACGCTAGATAGTTGCTTTAGGTAGCCTATCTACCGCATCTCTCGATGCAGTCCCAAACGCAGCACGCAGAAGTCAAGAAGCCACGCGCAGAAACCATAAAGCCACGCGCAGAAACCACGAAGCCACACGCAGGAGTTAAGAGAAACCAAACGCCATACTTTTCCATGCGCCCGCCTTGCACTCACCGCCGTACGCTAGGCGCCGCTTCACCTATCCTGAGAGAAGACACCGGCACCTCATCATCATCATCATCATCAGACGCGTCTGCACTAGACGAGCCCTCAAATGCATCCTGCTCCCAGGTAGACACCTCCTCTTCATCATCACGTGCACTCCCTGCGGGTAAATGGGTCTGAGACCTTCTAGGTGTGGCTTGATCTGCGCTCACGTGCTCTATGCGAGTCATAAGGCTCTAGCGCTCTAGTATCGATACGGTCGACTAGGCCAGTGCCGCTTGTATTACGTCCATGCGACGAACGACCGCTTTCTAGCGCTAGTCCATCTGTAGCCCTTCGACTAGCGCTACGAAGCCCCACTCGATCGAGCCTTGCGCGATGTTAAATCTCCGCTCGGTCCATGACAGAGCCGATCGACGTTCTGTCATGCAGGAAACGGTTCTTGCTCATAGCCCGTATGCACGATAGCAGTTTGGCTTTTGTTCGAGCGTCGCTTAGCTTCGTCATCGCAGATCTCCTCCAGCGCGTTCAAGACTAGCAGACACTCAAACTGGAATTATAGGGCAACGGCACAGATCTAGGAGGATCGAATTGACTCAGCGGAAATGAGCATCTTAAGCAACGTCGATATGCATTCTCAGGTCAGAAGGGTAGCGCATGGAGGATTGCGATCGCTTTTGGTGTGGAGGCTTTCGTTTGGTAGGGTCTTTCGCTTCGTAGGGACGGATGTTAAATGTGTTACTCTTCCGGTGTGTCGTGTAGGAAAGCTGCGTTCCGACCGGCTCGTTGGTGCATGACTCATGCTGCGGCCTAGTTAACTGAAGTTTCAGCATATGTTTTTGTAACGTTATGTCAGCCAATCGACCTCACGTAAGGTGACACATGTGGAGCATTCGTTGAATTAACCTAGAGACGTTCGCAGGTTCGCAGCAATTGTTTCACACAATTAGTACGTCTGTTGGTTCCTAGAACTCTAGGCTCGACTCGCCCTTCGGGCCTGTAAGCGCCCCTTGTGCGAATGTTTCGAAGGAACGACAGCCGGATATATCGCAACACTCGTACAATCGGGAAAAAACGGAACATTCTGGCCGTTGTACTGTTCAGGAGAAGGCCCTCCATAATTATGGGACACAGTTGCTGGGTATCGAAGTTGATCTAAGATGATGAACGAGAGGTAAACGGCGGCTCCCCTTCCAGTCTCTCGTATATGAACGCTTGAGAACCGCCTCTGTCTCGTGGTCGGTCGAACCACCTGTACCGGGTTGCACATCGATAGACTTACTCATTCACTCCGCTGCGACTCGACTAAGTTACCACGCTGTGACACACTGTATATTCGATGATGGCTGGACTCAGGTGGCTCTTACATCTTGCGTTTTACGTAGGATGACATTCCGTAATCGAGGACGAGGCCGAAGGAAATGGCCCCCTATGAGAGAGCCTAAGGGTTCACATTCGACTAGAATCGAAGCAGGAGGCGGCGAGACTGCTTTTGCCCGCGCCCTGGTTGTTGTTCCTTGAGTTCCCTGCTCTGCTTTCCGACGTCGAGGCAGTGGGTCTTCTTCCGTTGGATGAGTGCTTTTCTGGGATGTCGTGCGTGTTTTGACCTGTGTGCGCCGGCGAGACCTGCCGTTACTTGGTCGTCGCATCGCTGTGTTGTGGTAGAACCCTGTTCTGGGAACTATGCCACTGCTTTCACTGCTGTACTTTCTGACCTTGCCCAATGCCTTGTGAGTCGGTGCACCGGCCGTGCTGCCTCTAGACTTCGTTCCAGAGCGCATACTTGGAGGTATCGGGTCCCTGTGAGGCTCCAAGGAATCGGAGCTAGATGATAAAGATGGGCTCGGGGTTTTGTATAGCTTCTCGAATTCGCGGTGCGCAGCGAAATAAGAGTCAAGGGCGCTCTTTCGCTTCGGGCGTTGGAAAAGCTTCTGGTTCAGATAATCGTGGTGCCCGACATTGTCATTAGCACCGGGCTCATCTCCCTGCCCTTCCTCGACCATGCCGTTGAGACGGTCCAGTTAGGGAACGTTGGCATGGTGGGTGGCGGGGATAATTTTACCAGATTGTCGGTGATTGCTGAGGGTATTGTAGACTCGGAAGCTGCAAACGGATAAACCTTGATCCGAAGGGATATTCTTGAAGGGGTTTGTATGTTAAGAGCGAACCTTAGCCTCAGATAGGGGTCTATGCTCTTAATTTTGGAATCATGTAGGGTAGCCTTACGTGAATATCCGCTCTACTGGCGATGCGTTGTCTCAAACTCATTCGCTATTAGATAATGCTTCAACAAGGCTACGTCGTCCTGAAACGTTTCGGGGTCCCTAAGCGCCCCGGATACCCCTGGCCCCACACCTTCTCTAGAAAAGCGCTAACCTTCATCTTTAAGCATCGGTCCCCGCAGTGGGTAAATCCAAGTGCTTCATAGCTTCTACATTGCTCCATTCTTCCTTGTATTATCTACGTACATTATGTCATTTTCGCCTTATCTACCGACCCTACCTTCCTTGGATCTGAACTTCTCTTGCGACACTGTACCTAACACTCCTTTGCCGGATCCAGAATTTGACACTGATATCGAGTTTGCCACGCTCGTCCCCTTAAACAAAAGGGCAAAGACCGCTGTGCAATACGCCGCGCAACACGCATCGTCTTTTCACAGATCTTTCATTCAGCACCGCTCTATCAATGGCAAGCCAGTATCCTGCTTTGTCTTCGCTCTTGGTCATCTACCCGATCATCCAAATCTAGGATGGCGCATTGGGCGAGGCCGTAAGAATCTTGACAATCACGGTGTCGAATTACTCCTTGGTGGCATGGCGAGAGAGGACGATGTGCATGGCATTCATGCGCGCTTTCACTTCCATAAGCAGGCTGGGGGTTTCTTTGTCTCTAACGATCATCATGATAGCGATAGTGTACTTTTAGTTGGACAACCCGTTACTGGTCGCCGTGTGATCCCGAAGGAAAACACCATACTGCTTGGAGAATGCGCTTTTACGTTACGATATACTAGTTTTTCCACTGAAGAAGAAGAAAGCTACGAGCTTGAGTTGCGCAGATTTATGGCTCGATTTCACGATGATGAAAACCCTTTCATCGTCCCTACACCAAGTGGCAATGAAGCAGCATTCGGCGACTGGAATGTGCAGTGGGCT
>Ga0160429_1000433_pt1 | contig 40404 bp, 34 predicted proteins | sample SolpanmetagenomR_FD_108199 | JGI IMG/M metagenome (GOLD analysis project Ga0160429, IMG submission 108199) | Solar panel surface microbial communities from Lawrence Berkeley National Laboratory, California, USA - R | ecosystem: Engineered > Built environment > Solar panel > Unclassified ... | reverse complement strand
CGAGAAGGGCCTGCGCTACGACCTCACCGTGCCCTTTGCCCGCTACGTGGCCATGAACCGCGGCACGCTCACCTTCCCCTTCAAGCGCTACCAGATGCAGCCCGTGTGGCGCGCCGACCGCCCCCAGCGCGGCCGCTACCGCGAGTTTTACCAGTGCGACGCCGACGTAGTGGGCACCGACTCGCTGCTCTGCGAAGCCGAGATTGTGCTGATGATGGCCCAGGTGCTCAACGGCTTAGGGCTAGCTGACTTCACCATCAAAATCAACCACCGCGGCGTGCTGCGCAACATCTACCAGGCGCTGGGCGGCGAGGGCAAGGAAACGGATTTGTTCGTGGCCATCGACAAGCTCGACAAAATCGGGCGCGACGGCGTTAGCAAGGAGTTGCTCGAAAAAGGCTTTTCGGAGCCCACCATCACCATTCTCTTCGACCTGCTGGGCGTGGAAGGCGACTACGCCGAGAAGCTTCAGCGCCTGCTGGCTGGCTTCGTCACGGCCGGCGTGGAGCCCGACGGCCAGCGCCCCACCGCCACGAGCGACGACGACGAGGGGGCCGCTCACTACCGCGGCCTCAGCGAGCTGGCCGAGGTGCGCGACCTTTTGGTAGCCAGCGGCTTCCGCCAGTTCGACCGCCTGGAGTTTGACCCCACCCTGGCCCGCGGCCTGAGCTACTACACGGGCTGCATCTTCGAGGTCAAAATCAACAACGTGGCGATGGGCAGCGTGAGCGGCGGCGGCCGCTACGACAACCTCACCGGCAGCTTTGGCCTGCCCGGCGTAAGCGGCGTGGGCTTCTCGTTCGGCGTAGACCGCCTCTACGACTGCCTCGAAACCCTCAACCTTTTCACCGAAACCGGCGAAACGCCCACCCGCGTGCTGCTCACGCATTTCAGCCCCGCGGCGGGGCGGGCGGCCCTGCCCCTGCTGGCCGAGCTGCGCCAGGCCGGCATCCCGGCCGAGCTGTACCCCGACGCGGGCAAGCTGCAAAAGCAGTTCAAGTACGCCGATGCCAAGGGCATTCCGCTGGTGCTGGTGCTGGGCCCCGAGGAGCTGGCGGCCGGCGTGGCGAAAATTAAAATCATGAAAACCGGGGAGGAAAAAACGCTGGCCCTGAGCGAGGTAGTAGCCAACCTGACGGCGTGAGCAACCCTGCCCGCGCCGCGTGGTGGCCCACGGCCGCAGCCGGGCTGCTACTGGCTAGCGGCGGCGGCTGGCTGTTTCGGGCGCTGCCCTCGCCGCCCCCGCAACAGCCAGCCGCCTCAGCCGCGCTCAGTAAGCCCGCCGCTGCCATGCCGGCTGACACGGTAGCGCTCCCGGACACGGCCAAGGTGGCTGCGACTGCGGCAGCAGCGCCACCGGAAGCACTGCTGGCTGATACGACTGTTCACTTTACCACCCACGACCCAACGGGCTACGACACGCTGGCTCACCCAAGGCGCGAGCGCCGCTACCTCGGCCTGCTTGGGGGGCGGGCCATTGTCGTGTGGCTGTCGGTTGGGGACAGCCTGGTGGGTGGCAGTTGGTACTACCGCACGGGCCAGCAGCCGCACGAGCGCCAACTAACGTTTCGGCGACGGCGGGGTGGCCAAGTACTATTGGCCGAAGAAATAAAGCCTACCCTCCCAACTGATGCCGACACCATAACCGCCGAATGGCAGCTGCGCTGGCCTTTGGGCCGGGTGCTGGCTGGCCAGCGGCGGGCGGCAGCCGGCGCGGGCCGGCAGGCGGTGGCGCTGCGCGAAGACTATTCCCAGGCTGTGCCCTACGAGCTGCTACGCCTGACTGCGCACAGCAATAACCATTGCGACGTCGCCCCGAACTCGCAGCAGTATTATTCCAGCGAGTTTGTGCGGGTGCTGAGCGCCGACTCGCTGCGGCTGGCCCGCTGGCAGGCGCCGCCCCTGGCCGCCCGCCGCGACTCGGTGCAGCACTGGCTGCAGAGCGAGTCCTGCCAGCAGACCAGCCTATCTACTGACGTAACGCTCAATGACTACGGCCTGCTGTCTTACACCGTGTGGAGGAGTAGCTATTACTACGGTGCCCACCCCGAGCACGACCAGGAGGGCTTTATCGTGGACCTGCGCACCGGCGAGGAGTGGTTAGCAGAGGAATTACTGCGGCCCGGCACCGAGCGCGCTTTGCTGAAGCTGCTGGCCCGGCACTTGCGCCACGACTATCCCGAAATGACGGAGGGGGACAATTGGAATTGGAAAGGGGTACCTCCCCTCCCCAGTTCTTTTACGCTAACGCCCACTGGCCTATGCGCCGGCTATGGCGACTATGCCCTGGCTGCCTACTCCGCAAGCTACGCGAACACCACGACCATCTCCTACGCCGAGCTGCGCCCGCTGGTGCGCCCCGGCACCCCGCTGGCCCGCATGCTGCGAGCGCGCGGGCTGTAGTAGCTTGCTTACTAGTAGCGCCCCCCGTCCCCGTGCTTTTTTCTAATCGGTTTTTGCTAGCGGCTACGGTCCTGCTAGCACTGTTTGCCGCTGCTTACGAAGCGGCCGTATGGGGGCCTGGCCACTTGCCAGTTGCTGTCAGTAGCCCGGCCGATGAGCTAGCCCCCGACTCACTGGCGCTCGCTAGCCCAGCCGCGCCGGCGCCAGCCGCATCGGCGGGCCCCGTAGAAACCGTGATGCCACCCCACCCACGGCCGATTTTTGAGCGGGGCGGGCGGTGGGCCCGGCGGCCCCGGCTGGTGCGCCGCTACGTGGGCACAGTAGGTGGCCAGCCTGCCACGGCGCTGCTCGACTGGCAAAATCCCGACTCCGTATCGGGCACTTTTTACCTGCACCGCCAGGGGCCGGCGTACCGCCTCACCCTGCCCAACCCGCCCGGCACCAAGACCCCGCGCCGCCAGGGCCAGGTACTGGAGTTAACCGCCCAGCTTTGGGTGGGCGGGGGCTGGTGGCAGCTCCACGGCCGGCCGGGGGCCACCCTACGGGCCACTTGGCACGATGGGCCCACGGGCCGGCCCCAGGCCGTGGTGCTGCACGAGAACTACGCCGGGGCCGTGCGCTTGGCCATTCAAACCGAGTGGGTGCGAGGCCCCCATTACCACAGCGCGGTGCCAGCAGTGAAGTATGATTTTATGCACTTGCTGAATCCGGCCGCCGTACCGGCCGCCCTGCGCCCCATTTTGTCGCCTGGCCCGGCCACCCGCCGCCACCGGCTACTTACCAGCGGCGACTACGACTGCGTTACCAGCTACCAGCTGACGGTGCACCTCAACGAAGCCGGGCTATTCAGCTACCGGTATTTGGAAGAATGCAGCCCCATCGCCGGCACTTACAGCGGAGCCTATCACAACGCCCTGCTCGACCTGCGCGGCGGGCGCTGGCTAGCCCCCGAAAGCCAGTTGGTACCTGGCTATAAAGAGGCCCTGGCCCGCCTGCTAACCCCGCACCTGCTGCACGACCAGGCGCATTGGCAAATCAACCGCGACAGTACCTGGCGCCAGCAGCTTGCGCCCTACCTCGCCGGCCCCCAGCCCGATACGCTGGCCGCCACCACGCGCTGGCTGCTGGCCCACGCAGTGCCATCGGCCGCGGAGGGCTTGTTTACCGGAGCCGGCCTGGAAATAGAAATGTCGCGCGACCCGTACGTTGGGTACTCGTTCGGGAATACGTTCACCTTTTTTTTTCCGTATGCCGAGCTGCGGCCGCTGGTGCGCCCCGGCACGCCCCTGGCCCGCCTGTTGGCGGCGCGCGGGCTGTGGCGCTAGCCCGTTTCTTTGCCCTTGCCTTCGTCTTCGCCTCATGCGTGCCTCGTCGCCTTTTCGCCCCGTGGGGGCGACCCTGCTGATGCTGGCCGTGCTGACTGGTGCCTACACGCGTGCCCGGGAGCTACCCCAGTTGCCGCCCGCAACTACCGCGGCCAGCCAGAATATAATCACTGCCATTGCCCCAGTGGCCGACTCGGGGGCTAGCTACGCCGCCCTGCCCGCAGCAGATGCTACGGCAGCCATTCCGCCGCCAGCCCCGCCCGCTCCTGAGCCGGCGCCCGCTACCGACAACGAGCCCACCCCCAAGCCGCGCCGGTGCCGCCCGCAGCCGTTGCGCTTCGCGGAGCGAAGCCGCCCCGGCCCGCGCCGCTACGTGGGCATGGTAAATGGCCGGCGCGCCACCGCCGAAATCGGCCTAGACGAAGCGGGCCTGCTAAAAGGCCGCTGCTATTTCTGGCGTAGCGGCCAGGAATACGCGCTTTGGCAAGGCACGCGGCCCCGGCCCCGGGTGCTGGAGTTAGGCCCCGGGGTCGGGCGCTGGCAGCTCAGCCAGCCGGTAGGGTCGGTGCTGCGCGGCACGTGGCTAGATGCGGCCGGGCGGCGAGTAGGCACCTTCGAGCTGCGCGAAAGCTACCAGAGCGGCGCCCGCTACGACATCCACAAGCTGCGGCTGACGGGTGGGGAGGTCATCGCGTCCAGCCCTTGCGACGTGCCCGAAGTTGAACAGGATTTTCTGCACCTGCAAGGGCCGGTGGGCCGGCGGTCGGCGGCCCGGACGCAATTTCCGGCGCTTCCCATCCGCCGCCGGCAGGCACTCGAAGCCCAGCGCAATGACAGCCACTGCGGCACGGAGCTGGTGGTTCTGCTCAACGACTTTAACCTCCTCAGCTACGAAATGCGAAGTTTCGACTGGCCTTTTGAAGGCAGCAGCAGCTTCTCCAAGCAACAAGTGGTACTCGACCTGACTACTGGCCGGGAGCTGTCCATCTACCAGCAGTTGCGCCCCGGCTACGCACGGCGGCTGCGCTGGCTGATAACCACCGCCCTGCTCGACGCCCCCGATGCCTCGGCATATACCATCGACCCCTTTCAGGGCTGGGAATGGGTGACCGACCACGGCCGGCGCCTGCCGCTGGCACCGCTGCCCGCCGACCCGGCCAGCAGCAACTTCGCCTACAGCTTCTGCACGCTGACTGCGCAAGGCCTGGCAGTTTACGCTCGCAATGCGTGCATCACTGCCATTTCCTACGCCGAGCTGCGCCCGCTGGTGCGTCCCGGCACGCCGCTGGCTCGCATGCTGCGGGCCCGGGGGTTGTGATAGACCCGCATTTTTCACCTCTGCTTCGTGCATACGCCGCTTCCTTTCCGCCCGACCCTGGCGGCCCTGCTCATACTGGGCGGGCTAGCCGGCGCCTACCTCACCGCCGTGCGCTGGCCCGGCCAGCCGCTAGCCGCCCAGGCCTTCGGTCCCGGCAGCCCAGTGCTAGCCGATACCCTGGCTGCTATGGCAGCCGATACGCTGGCCCCGCCCCCGCCCCACGCCCCCTCGACCCGGTTCCCACGCAGGAAAGCGCTACTTATTCGGGCCCCCGCGACCCACGCCCGGTTTTTGAGCGGGCCGGGCCGGCTAGCCGGACGCTGCGGCGCTACGTGGGCACGGTGGGCGGCCAGCCCGCTACCGCCCTGCTCGACTGGCAGCACCCCGACGGGCCACAGAGCCGCTTCTACTTGCACCGCGGGGGCCCGGAGTACTCGCTAGACCAGCCAAGCGACCTACCCCGCAACGTGCTACGGGTGACTGGTGACTGGTGCCTCCGACGAGTGGCACCTGCGCGGCCGGCCAGGGGCCACCCTCACCGGCAACTGGCGCGGTGGCCCCAGCGGCCGGCCGCTGGCCGTGGTGCTGCACGAAGACTACCGCGGTGCCGTGCGCTTCGGCATCCAGGCCTGGCGGGTGCGCGGGCACTACACCATCACCACGACCGACGGCCTGGTTTACAGCTCAGTACCTAAGGTAGAGTGGGAGTTTATGCACCTGGTCAACCCGGCCAGCGTACCCGCGGCCCTGCGCCCGCTGCTATCGCCCAGCCCGGCGCGCCGCCGCCGGCTCCTACTTGAAGAAGGCGCGATGGACTGCACCATCAGCCAGTGGCTCGACGTGCGGCTCAACGACTTTGGCTTGCTCAGCTATCGTTATTTCGTCCTAACCAGCGGCATCGGCGGCTCCAGTGATGTCGCGAACCGAAACGCGCTGCTCGACCTGCAAACCGGGCGCTGGCTAGCTCCCCAAAGCCAGCTGCGGCCCGGCTACGAGCCAGGGTTGAGCAGCCTGCTGGCCCGGCACCTGCTGCACGATAATGTTTGCGTGGCCGCACCCCCGAGTGGCGCCAGCAGCTAGGCTCGCCGCTGCCTCAGGAGCGCGACACGCTGCGCGCCGCCACGCGCTGAGTGCAGCAGGAGCTGGCCGGGCAAGGAAACCCCGTATTTACCGGGGACGGCATGGAGCTGGAGTACCCGCTGAATAGCTTTGTTGAAGCTACGCCGCTGGAGGACTTCACCGTGCTCATCCCGTATGCCGAGTTGCGCCCGCTGGTGCGCCCCAGCACGCCGCTGGCCCGGATGCTGCGGGCGCGGGGGTTATAATATGGCTGCCGTGAACAGCGCGCCATCCCGTACGGCGGTTGGTAAACGCGCGGCGGGGCACTGCCCGGCAGGCTTGCCCCTGACTTGTCTGCGGCGGCTACCTCACTCACTCGCTGCGCGGCGGTTGGCGGGCTTCGCTTCGCGCTAGCCTAGTTCTTTTCCTGCCGGGGCCGGCAGCACATTCAAAAACTTACTATTTATTTTCTGATAGCTGACCTGCTGGGTAAGCTGCACACGGCAGGGCGGCAGGCAGCTTGCGGTGAAGGCAGTGGCTAGGCCGCTGGCCGGGGCCGGTAGCCCGGCGGAGGCGGCGCCTTACCCAGAGCTCCCGACCCCGGCGGCAACCCTCAGCAAGCCAAGGCGGTACGCTAGCTATACCCCCCTTCCCCGATTCCTTTTCCACATGAATACCGACGACCTCAAGCAACTCATCAAAGACGGCCTGGCCGCCCAGCACGCTGGCAGCAAAGTAGCTGCCAAAGCCACCGCCGACATCCTGGACGATGCCACCGACGGCGAGCTCAAAACCCTGCTGCAACGCGGCAACGACACGGCCCAGCAGTGGCAGCAGCGCCTGGAGCGCGCCATTACGGAAGCCGGCGGCGTTGAGGACCAGGACAACGAAATTATGGAAGCCCACTACGAGGTGAGCGAGGAGATTCGCAGCCAGGCCGCTACCGACCAGGTGCGCGACCTGGGCATCATTGCCAGCGGCCAGATGGCGCTGCACTACTGGATTGCCTCATTTGGCACCGTGGCCGCCTACGCCAAGGCCGCCGGCCTCACCCAAACGGCGCAGGAGCTGCACCAGTGCGTGCAGGAAGCCAAGCAGGCCGACGAGCAACACACCGCCCTGGCCCAACGCCTGCTGGCCGCCTAGCCAGCCATTGCCCCCGAATAGCCCCCGGCTTTGGCAATCGGCGCCAGAGCCGGGGGCTTTGCGTTGCCCTGAAAAAGGGACCAGGCGAACGCGCCGGGGCTAGCCAGCACGACCTTTGCGACCCCGCGCCGTTACTTCGCCCTCTATGCCCGACCTCTCCCCTACCCAGCCGCTGACCCTGGCCAGCCTGGCCGACCTGCTTCGCACCAAAGACGCCGTGCGCCTCGGCCCCGAGGCCGAGCGGCGCATGGCAGCCGGCCACGCCTACTTGCAGCAGCGCCTGGCGCCCGCGGCCAGCCCCGACGCCGTGAGCAACCACGACTTCTTTGCCCGCCTGCCCGATGCCGGCCTGCCGCCCGCCGAGCAGGCCCAGTGGCAGGCCAATCTACTGATGTCGCACGCGGCCGGCACCTGCCCCGAGGTACCCACCGCCCTGGTGCGCCGCATGCTGCTGCTCAAGGCCCACAGCCTGAGCCAGGGCCACCACGGTGTAGCGCCCGCCACCGCGCGCCGCCTGCTCGATTTCTTCAACCGCGACGTGTGGCCGGTGGTGTACGAGCAGGGCTCGCTGGGGGCCTACGGCGACCAGGCCCCGCTGGCTCATCTGTGCCTGCCGCTGCTGGGCCTGGGCGAGGTCAACTACCAGGGCTACCGCCTGGCCGCGGCCGACGTGCTGGGCCTCTTTGGCTGGGAGGCGTTGCCACTGGGCGCGCAGGAGGGCCCGGCCCTGCTGGGGGGTAGCCAGTTTATGCTGGCCTACACCACCGAGGCGGTGGAGCGCGCCACCCACCTGCTGCGCGCCGCCGACGCGATTGCCGCGCTCTCAGGCGACGTATTCGGGGCGTCGGCCGAGCCGCTGCACGAGGCGCTGCACCGCACGCGCCTGCACGCCGGGCCCATTGCGGTGGCGGGCCGGCTGCGCGAGTTGCTGGCCGGCTCGGGGCTGCCGGCGCAGGCCTGGGCGCAGGAAGTGCCGGCCGAACTCGACCCGCAGGCCTTCCGGTGCGTGCCGCAGGTGCACGGGGCTAGCCGCGATGCGCTGGCCTACGTGGCTCAAGTAGTTGAGAACGAATGCAACGCCCTGTCGGGCCAGGCCCTGATTTTTCCGGAGGAAAACCTGCTGTTGCACGGCGCCAGCCTGCCCGGCCAGCCCCTGGCCCTGGTGCTCGACCACCTGGCAATGGCCGTGGCCGGCATCGGCAGCCTCTCGGAACGCCGCACCACGCGCCTCGTGGCCGGGCAGCGCCAGTTGCCGCCCTACCTGGCCGCCGAGCCTGCCCTCAACTTCGGCTTGCTGTCGCTGCCGCCCTCGGCCGCCAGCCTCGTGAGCCAGAACAAGCAGCTGTGCGCGCCTTCGTCGATGACGGAAAGCGGCCTCGACGCGCACGGGCCACTGAGCGCCGGCGCCACGGCTGCCGCCGAAGCCCGCCGCGTGGTCGAAAACGTGGAGCAGATTCTGGGCATTGAGCTGCTGGCCGCTGCCCAGGCCCTCGACTTTCGGCGGCCCGCCCGCAGCAGTCCGGCCCTGGAGGCCGTGGTGGCCGCCTTCCGCGAGGTGGTTACCTTCGTGCCGCACGACCGGGTGCTGGCGCCCGACTTGCAGCGGGCCGCCCGCTTCGTGCGCACGTACGATTGGGCTTAATTTCAGCGTTGCCGTAGGTATGAAACCGTTTTTAGTATCGGCGCTGCTGGGCTGGCTGCTGTGGCTGGGGCCGGCCGGGCGCGCGGCGGCCCAGTGCACGATTAATACCCCGCCCTGCGCCACGCCCTTCGTGGCCGTCGACGTGGCTACCGGCCAGCAGGTGCAGGCGCTGTGCGTGGGCCGGGCCGTACGCTTCGCGCCGGGCTGCGGGCGCACGGTGGCGGCCAACCTATTGTATTACAACGCCCTGGCTGGCACTAATACCACGCCGGCCAACTGCGACTTTACCCCCGGCAAGCTGGCTGGCGACACCTTTACCCCTACGGCGGTCGGGCCCGTTACCATCTCCGAGCTGGCTAATCCCAGCGTAGCGGGCGGCACGGGCACGGTGTACGTGCGCAACTTGCAGGTGTACGCTACCCCGGTGCCCGACATCTTACTGGCGCCCTGCGCGGCCGGCAACGTGCGGCTCAATTTTCAGGGCTTCCCAGCCAATCCCTACGACCAGTATTTTGTGCAGGTAAACGGCGGGCCGCTGGCCGGGCCCATTACCCCCAATGCGCCCAGCCAGCTCTTTGCCGCGCCGGCCGGCAGCCAGGTCACGGTTATTGGCTCTTACAAGGATAATGCGCTGTGCGGCAACCAGGTCACCATCACGGTGCCGGCCTTGTCGCAGCAGCCGCTCGTTATCAATACCCTCACCGTGCAAAGCCCCTTGCCGGGCACCGTTGCGTTCACGTTCAGCGGCCTCAGCGGCGGCGGCCGAATTTTACCGCTCAATCAGTTGCAGGTAGCCGACCCGGCGACGCCGACGCGGTTTCGGGCGGTAGTGGGCATCGTGAACCCCGCCACCTATTCGCAGGCTGGCTTGCCCCAGGGCCTGTACCGCCTGGCTAATTATGATTTCTGCGGCCTCGACTCTACCTTTTCGGAAGCCGTGCCGGCCCTCAACCTCACGGCTACTTCGGGCAATAACGTAAACACCGTGAGCTGGCTGGCCGTTGGCCCGGTGGCCCGCTACGTGCTGCTGCGCAATGGCGCGCCCCTGGCCACCCTGCCACCCGGCACCAGCCGCTACGTCGATGCCACCGTGGCCTGCGGCACCCCCTACACCTACCGCCTGCAAACCACTACGGCGGGCGGCAGCACGGCGCTTTCCAGCGAAGCGGCCGTGCAAACGACCTCCACGCTGGCCCCGCCCCCGCCGCTGCTCAACGCCAGCTTCGACCTGCAAAACCGCCTCACCCTCACGGCCCAGCCGGCCGCGGGCGGTCCCCTACCCGCGGGCGGGCAGCTGCGCTACAGCCGCCAGGGCGGCCCCGGCAACCTCGACTTCGGGGCCGTGCCCACGGCCACCGACACCCTGCGCGACCCGGCCGACATAACTACCCTGCTGGCCGCGCCGCCCTGCTACACCGTGCGCCTGCAAGACGTGTGCGGCAATACCTCGGCCGCTAGCCCCGCCACCTGCCCGGTGCTACTGGTGGTGGCCGCCGCCGACTCCGAGGGCCTTACGGCGCGCCTCAGCTGGTCGGCCTTTCGGGGGCCGGGCGGGGCGGCGGGCGTGAGCTACCGCGTGCTGACGCTAGCGCCCACCGGGGCGGTGCTGGCGGCCACGGCCGTCGGCGCGAGCCTGAGCTACCTCGACGTGGCCCCGCCCACCGACCGCCAGGTGCTGCGCTACCGCATCGAGGCCAGCGGGGGCGGGCTGCCCGCAGGCACGGTCAGCTACTCTAACGTGGCCAGCCTGGTACGGCAGCCGCGCCTGGCCATTCCCAACGCCTTTACGCCTAACGGCGACGGCCTCAACGACGTGCTGGAGCTGAAGGGCCGCTACCTAAACGGCTTTACTTTCGTAATAGTGGACCGTAACGGCCAGGAAGTTTTTCGGGCCACCGACCGCAGCCAGACCTGGGACGGCACCATTCGGGGCCAGGCCCCGGTAAATGGCGCCTACGTGTGGCGCTTCACCCTGCGCGACGAGGCCGGCCAGGATTTCCATCAAACCGGCACGGTCACGATTTTGAAATAGCAACTGCTCGCTTTTGATTGTCAGGTCTTGCTATCAACGACAACGAGAAACAAAAAACCAACCACCACACCTCCTCATGCCCGATACCCAGCATTCCGCCACCTACCACCTGGGCCAGTACCAGCCCGCCGTAGAGGCCGAAATCAACCAACTTAACAGCCAGGATTTTACCAACCGCTTCTGGCATAAAGACGCCACCCTCTGGACCCAGGACGCCGAGGCCCAGCAGAGCATCCGCAGCTTCATGGGCTGGCTCGACAGCCCCGAGGTGCTGAGCAAGGCCGTGGGCGACATTCAGCAGTTTGTGCAGGAGGTGAAAGCCGCTGGCTTTCAACACGTAGTGGTAATGGGCATGGGCGGCAGCACCATGGCTCCCATCGTGTTTGAGCGCTCCTTCCAGCAAAACGGCCTGCCGCTGTCCATCCTCGACACTACCGACCCCGGCACCGTAGCCGAGCTGGAAAAGTCGATTCCGCTGGAACACACGCTGTTTATTGTGGCCAGCAAGTCGGGCACCACGGCCGAGCCGCTGGCCTTCGGCGATTATTTCTACGACAAGGTAAAGGCCATCAAGGGCGACAAGGCCGGCGAGAATTTCGTAGCCATCACCGACCCCGGCTCTAAGTTCGTAACCCAGGCTACGCAGGAAGGCTACCGCAAAATCTTCCTCAATTTTGCCGAGGTGGGCGGGCGCTTTTCGGCCCTCACCTACTTTGGCATGGTGCCGGCCGCCCTCTACGGCGTTGATATCAATGCCATGCTGCGCGGCGCGGTGGAGATGATGCGCGCCTGCGGCGCGCAGGGCCCCGTGGCCGACAACCCCGGCCTGAAGCTGGGCGCCACCATGGGCGTGCTGGCCAAGCAGGGCCGCGACAAGCTCACGCTCATCACGCCCACCAGCCTCAGCAGCCTGGGTTTGTGGCTGGAGCAGCTGCTGGCCGAAAGCACCGGTAAAGAGGGTAAAGGCATTTTGCCGGTGGCCGGCGAGCCGCTGGGCCGCCCCGACGAGTACGGCCAGGACCGCGTGTTTGTGTACGTGGGCTACGAAAGTGAGGCCGACCAGGCCAACATCGATAAGCTCACGGCCCTGGAGCAGGCCGGCCACCCGGTCATCATCATCCGCCTGAAAGATACCCTAGAGCTGGGCAGCGAGTTTTACCGCTGGGAAATTGGCACGGCGGTAGCCGGCATCGTACTGGGCATCAACCCCTTCGACCAGCCCAACGTGCAGGCCGCCAAGACGGCCACCGACAAGCTGATGAAAGAAGTGACCGAAAAAGGCCAGCTGCCCAGCCCCGGCCAGCCCGCCGCCAGCCAGGACGGCATCAGCTACTACGGCGACGTAACTGGCGCCGACGCGGCCGGCGTGCTGCAAGCGTTCTTTGCGCAGGCCCAGCCCGGCAACTTCATGACCCTGCAAGCCTACCTGCACGAGAATGAGGCCCTGAACAAGTCGCTGGCCGAGTTCCGCCAGCTGGTGCAGGACAAGCTGCGCATCGCCACCACCTCGGGCTACGGCCCGCGCTTCCTGCACAGCACCGGCCAGTACCACAAGGGCGGCCCCAACCACGGCCTGTTCGTGCAGTTCACCGCCGACCACCCGCAGGACCTGCCCCTGCCCGGCCGCACCTACACCTTCGGCACCTTTGAGAATGCCCAGGCCCAGGGCGACTTGCAGGCCCTGCGCGACAACGGCCGCCGCGCCCTGCATATCCACCTCGGCCCCCAGCCCGAGCAGGCGCTGCAAACGGTGCTCACGGCCCTGAAAACGGCCCTGAGCCACCTGGGCTAGCCCCGGGCGGCCAGCACCAGCAACGCTTAGCGTAGCGCCCGCGTACACAGCCCCCTAGCCACCCGGCAGCGCTTGCGCAGCCCGGTAGCTAGGGGGCTATTTTCTTTCATCGATTTTCTTCAGGCACATGCGTATCGCTACTTTTTTTCATTCGCTGCCAGTAGTCGCTGGGCTGCTGCTCGTGGCTGGCACGGTGCTGGCCCAAACCCCGACTACCGGCGGCCCCACCCCCCAGGCGCCCGACCCCACGGCCGTACCGCTCGATGGCGGGGCTAGCCTACTGCTGGCTGGCAGCGTGGCCTACGGGCTGCGCAAGCTGCGGCAGCGCCGCAACTAGCTACCCAAGGCAACTAATGCCCCAGCCCCGCTGCCTCGGGCAGCGGGGCTGGCGTGCGTGGGCCAGTTGGCACTGACCGCTGAGCCACTAGCGCCGAATGACTCCGCAGGAGTGGTTTGAACTAAATTTGCCGTGCCGGGTTGCCCTAGCGGCCACCCACTATCCGCTAATGGGGCCTTTTTCGCAACGATAGCAACCCGTTCCGGCGTGCCGGAGCTACAACTTTTTACGACTATGGCATTTGATATGATGGGCAAATCAATTTATACCCTTATACGCATTGTAAAGGCACTTTTTTAGCGTCTTTACCGAATTACCACTTGATTTCCGGTAAAGCGTCGGTAAACTAGCCTAAAAAGCACGTAGAATTAGGTTAACTCTCCTTATTCTGTTCAGCCATAGGCAATTGCACTCTAGCAAGAAACCTACTCTATCCTTCCTGCTCACTATCGGTTATCGGTGGTGAGCTTTTTTATTGGTGGCAAGTAAGCCAGTAGATACAGGCAGACACTTTAACCGAAACAGGCTTTCAGAAACCGGGCTACAATCGATTATCAATGTAGGGTTAGTGTGTTGGGTTGGTTTCGGTACTTGCTACGCTCTTAGGGCTTCTAATAGCATCGGCTCAGGCAGAAAAATAATCAAACATATAAAATTGCAGATGTACGGAAAATGGGTTGTACCTTTGTCGTAGGCAGGCAGCCCACAAGACAACCGCCGTTCTGTTGGTCGTTCTTTGACATTCGGTATATAGGGTTAGCGAGGCATCCAGAAAACGGTCGTATTCTGGATGATTTGCCGTACCCCTGCTGTGCCCAGGATTCGACCATTTTTAGCCTAGTTTTTCGGTACCCTTTTTTGGATGCCCAACTATACCCTTAGTGAGCGAAGAGTTGATTCGTCGGCGGGTTCAGAAAGTACCCATTTCAACGGGTCGCTCAGGAAGGACGAACGGAGTGCGGAAAGGGCTGGTTAGGGTGTCACGAAAGGTGCGCCTTTCTGACCCGGCTTCAGTTATAACGTACTTCGAAAAAGTAGCTACTGTGCAAGACCTTTGAATAGATGCGTTGTAGATTAGCTCACATTTTGAAACTAGTCAAAGGCACAATGAGTGAAGTACTTAACATTCTGAATGAATTCAAAGAGGAACTACGACACACTAGTTGGGGTCCACAAACCTTATCTAGTTCCTTAGGAAAAGTTAAGCTCTATATTGATAGATTCTTTCCTAAATCCCAAAGATACCAATCTGATATTGAGGCTATTAATGCCAATCCTGAAAATCAACAGGAATTAAACGACTCTGTAGCTAAAATATCAGCTATAACAGAGGTTCTCATTGCGGATGCGAGTATCCGTAATGAGTTAAAAGTAATGTCAATTGTTACTTATGATTCCTTGATAAAGGAGAGAGACAATGCATTAAGGGCTAACAGTATACGAGAAGAAACAGTTAAGGTTATGGAGTCTAATATACGAAAACTCACTGAACAACTGGAAAATTTTGCAGAATTAGAGAAGACCAGAAAACAGCAAGAGTCAATCTTAAAAGGAGAATTAGCAAATATTAAATCAGAAAATACTCATTTAGAGGGCATTAAAGAAAAAAGCGATGCAGAAGTTGAACTCATAAAATCCGGATATAATGTAGAAAGTGCTAAAAATCAAGCACTGAATGAACAGCTAAAGGAAGCTATTTTAGAGGTTTCTACACTAAAGGAATTCAAGCAAAAGCACGAGATTGCTAAAAATAGCTTGAATTTTAAGGTTCAAGCTGAAGCTAATAGCAAAAATGCTAGCTATTGGAGATGGGCTGTTATTGCTTCCTTAGCCATTTTTGTGATATTTGTTTATTGTGGATTCGTTTCTAACGAAGAGCTTTTGGATATAGCGCAAAATATTCACTTGAAAACCAAAGGCGTAGGAATGAATGATACTTTAACAGACAAGGTAATTTATTTAGAAATGGCAAAAAAGATAGGTTCTAAAGCTTTAATTTACTCAATGATTATTTACCTTATTAGCTTTTTTGTAAAAAATTATAACGCGCAAATGCATAATTTCGTGGTTAACTCTCATAAGTCAAATGCCTTAAGTTCGACAGTTGACCTAATCGGTACTGCTAAGTCTAACGATGGTAATGATAAGATACTAGAGCAGGCAACACAAGCCATTTTTACTACCCAAAAAAGTGGTTATCAAGGTGCTGATAGTGAGCCGAATAATCCGAACTTTATAACGAACGTTATAGATGCTGTAAAGTCTAAGTGAAAGGTAGAATCCTTGATGACACAAGATTACGTGTTAAGCAATCAGTTTTTTTTATAATTTTTCGATAATTATTTCCATAGTCAAACGCTAAAGAACAAACAGAAACAGTGATAGTAGGCGCTTATAGGCGATTTCTGTAGCATTTGACTCTTTTGTTTTCGAAAAGCTGAAAAGATAAGCTCTCTATACAAGCATCAACTAGGTATTTACTCAGAAATACAAAAAAGAGGGATAGTAAAGAAGCTGACTATTGCATCCCTGAGATAATCTCACTTCTTTACTATCCCTGCTTTTTAGTGCTTAATTATTTCTGTTACTGAGGAATTAGAACAAAGATGTTGACGTTATTTTGTAATTTAATGGACTATGGTTATAGGCGGAAATGATAGGCTTATACTGGTTGTAAATGGTTTCGTAGTAGTCAAGTAGATTATTACGGGCAGCAATCTTCTGAGCCATCGTTAGACAGTCTACATCATTATACTTTTGGAACTGCTCAAACTGAAATTTGATATTGTGTTTCACGGCGTTAGCTTCTCTTATGTTTGTCTTTGTTATATATTCAATTGCTGTTAATGGTTTGATGTTTTCGCCTAAATGGACTAAAGGCACCAGCGTACAACGGCTAATATTTTTGAGGTCATTTTTCTTCCTAAATTCAGCAAGTCCTTTACTATAGTGCTTAAACAATGACAATAGGTGCTCAGCATCTTGAAGCTGTTCAAATACCGGTTCACAATCACAGTGCTTACCCTCAGCAGTGTACAGCAGTCGTTCTGGTTGTGTTAACTTGGAATATTGATAATAACTAATCTCTTTCGTGCTATCCGTTTTGAGCCGGTAAACTGTTTGGTACTTCTTGATAGCATTGTTAGTAATACTTAGTTCTAATCTCCAAACATCCTTATCATTCTCTAAACCGTTTGCCGTGTGGTAAGCGGTGATATAATCCTTATGGCTGCTTTCAGCTATTTCAATGGACTTGTTATATAGCTTTAACGACCGCCCGCTTTTGTTCTCGGCTAGGTAAATGGTATAATTAGTACCTCCATCACGGTTTACAGTACCGAACGTATTTAACCGGTCAATCTGTTTCTTATTCCGGTGAAAATGGTAGTCTTTAGCGTTGAAAAAGCAGCGTTCGAACCGTTTCATTACATCGGCGGTTGTGTCTACTGCGATATCTAGCTTACTGTAATTATGGAATACCAAACGGAAGTCAGCAGCAAACTGATTAATAGAGGGTAATAGTTCCTTTGTGTATAGCAATTGGTTGTCGGCACAAAACCGAACCAAATTAGCAGCATACGTAGCCCGTACAGGGCAAATATCAATGCTGCCGATACGCTTACCACTTACAGCAACGGCGTAGTGTAGGTAATAGGCACTATTACTGTCTTTGTTATCAGGTAAGCGGGTTAAAGTCGTTTCACCTTGCTTGTAATCAGTTTCGGCAGTGGAAAGGATTAATTGGGTTAGGTCGAAGACAACTGTTTGGAACGCTGTTATAGGTGCGTGAGTGTATTGGATTTGTAAAGCATCGATAGAGATACAAAAACTGTCTTTACGGGGTGCATAGGGCATCATTTAAGGGGTTCTTATTTTTATAGTTTGTAATTTTATGGTCTATGGTTATAGTTTATATATCGTCTGCAGAAAATGGTTTTAGTTTAATTCTGGTTTTCAATGTTACCAAATCGTTAACAATCGCAATAAGACATAGAAAAGCACTAACATCGATTGACACTAGTGCTACTGATAATCTTCGTTCTAAGCTGTCGTAAGGGTTAAACGGTAGTAGAACAAAGGGCAGGCATCGTTCGTGTTGTGGTGAGGCTTAAACGGTGCTATATTGCCCACTCACTTCATAATACTGACAATGGATAATGGCTCCATCATAGCTATAGTAACAGTTGTATCAACTGGATTAGTTACTCTACTCAGCAAATGGATTGATTCTAGGCAAAAGGCAAGTGAACACAAACTGTCATTGCATAGCATATACGTTAGCAAGAAAATAGAGGCAGGGCAAAAATTCATAGGAGAAAACAATGTAAGATTAAACAGTAGACACAATATAAAAATGTACTTAGTCTCTCTAAAGGATTACAAACGAGATTACGAACATTTAGTATCTCAGCATAAAGTTACAGAGGCTAAGCTACTTGAAATAAGTATTGACACTAATAATTTCGCCGCTCTGTACTATAACATAGAAGGTTTATACAAGAAATCAGATTTGCTATTAAATAGATTGAACGAACTTTTGCCATTAGTGGAACCGGGCGGCACTTATTGCCAAGATGAAGACTACTATGAAAACGTAGACAAAGCAATTACCTGCGTAGACGAGTTGCTTGCGACTTATCATACTATGAATAAAACGGTTAGGGAAGACTTAGCAAAGTATGACACTCTGTAGCCCTCACCTTAACACAAACATTATTTAAGATGGATAACAGCGTAGTAGTAGCTATTACTTCAATAGCAACAGGCATAATAGCTGGCAGTATTACACTCATAAGCAAATTACTTGATACTATTCAGAAGCGCAATGAACAATCAATGGTCATTAAGACCACTTATATTAATAAGAAAATACAAGCCGCAGAACTATTTATTGGTAAAAATACCTTTGCTATATCCTCTTTGTTGTTGATGATTAGGTATTACACTCATCTGAATACAGTAAGCAATCCACAAGATTTTTATTCAGATATGATGAAATCTGTTGCGGAGCGCGAAAAGGAATTACTACTTGACATCAACGATTGCACTGAGTTATATTTTGGCATTGAACAAATAATTATAGATTATAGAAAGCTATATGACTCAATGCATCAACAGAGCGATGAAGTTTTTAACTTATTCGCCAAATTTAATTCCGATAATTTAACTGACGAAATGAAATCAAAGCTAACTGAAACTGATTTTGACAATTTAGAGAAAACAGTAAAAACCAAACTAAGCGATATTATTCAATTGTTAGATAAAATGTTAAGTGAAAGACGCAAGATTAGTAAGTATATGCGCTCAGAACTCAGTGAGTATGACTTAACGAAATAAAATAGCAAGTAGCCTTTCAGGACTACTCCCCTATTAGACCGGGATTTTGCTAATTGTCTAATCAGTCTAGTAGCTCTCCAATCTTATCAATACCAACTGATTTATTAGAATAGGTCTTCATAATTAGTTCAGTTCCTTCGTGCCCGACAATGCTGGCAATAGTAGCGGGTGAAATACCTTTAGCCAATGCAAGGTTAATAAAGGTACGTCTGCCTGTATGACAAGTTATTAAAGTATGTTTCGGATGATATTCTTTGCTATCGGCTTTATTTTTGCCCTTATAGGTTTTAACTAGCTCTTCTTTATTAGCAATTTCAGGCACTAGGGCACAGATATTTTTAATACGCTCATTAAAATGCTGAGAGACAAGCGGCTTATAGTCTTCCCGAGCGAAGAGACGGTCTAATATTTCTCTAGCCTGTGAGTTGATTGGAATTAGCACTTCAGTATCTGTTTTCTCAGTCACTACCCTAATATTACCTTCCTTAATTTGCTCAGGTTTAACGTAACTATCTACCCAACGTAAGCCAGTAAGAGACATAAGGCAAAACACGTCTCTAGTAATCGTATCCGTTGGCTTTGTCAGGTCTAAATTTAATAAAGCTTGCAACTCTTCTTTATTGAGGTAAATAACATTATCGTTACGCTTCTTTTTAAACCCTAGCTTAAATGTTCTAAATGACTTTAGGTCAAGTTTCAATTCATCTTCGTAGTAAAGTACTACACTTTTGAGTTTAGTCATTATGTCAGCAATAGTACCTGACTTTTTCTTCTGTGCGATAAGGAAATTTTGAAAATCAGTTAAAGTCGTTTTCTTAACATCATCAATACGCCAGAAGGGATTAAACTTATTAACCCATTCTCTCACATTAGGGAAAAGACGAATAGAATTAGCTGCTAATGTTGACTTACGAGCTTCTATGTAATTATCGATGTAATCCACAAGAAGCATATTTTTAAATATTCCTTGTGTCAATTCCTCCTGCTCTATTTCAGCCCGTTTCGCTATTACCTGTGCTTCTAAGTCCCGTAGTTCCTCATACAAGCTCTCTAGTATGCTATCTAGGATGCGCGTAGCCTGTGGCTTTAGCGAACGGCGTAGCTCAGTCTTAGCTAGTAAGTCCTCATAGGCTGCCTGTAGCACTGGCTTAGTCGGCTCTAGTCCCTTGCCGACACAGTTACGGGCGGCTGTCTCTATATCTGATACCAAGGCTTGAATAACCTTGTTTAACTCAGGTGCATTTGTAACAGTGTGAGCCTTGCCAGACTTCGTATCAAAGTACGCGGGTAGAATGCTGAGACCTGTAGCACGTTGGAAATCGCTGTTCTTATGCCGATGGACAACGTAAATTTGACGCTCTAGGGAAGTCTTAGAAGTCTGAAGCAACTTAAAGCCAATTTTAGACATTTCAAAGGTGCGGTTAAGTGGTGTAACTGGTTGACACCCAAAGATACATACTTTACCTGACACTTTACCGGCATTTTACCGGCAATACTATAAAAACTTCATTTAAACGCTCTATGAGCAATATTCTGTATGGCTTTTGATATGATGGGCATGATGGGCAAGGTGAAAGAGCTGCAAGACAAGATGCAGCAGGCCCAAGCGCAGTTGCAGCACCTCTCGGCTACCGGCGAGGCCGGCGGCGGGCTGGTGAAGGCCACCGCCAATGGCCACCGCTTGCTCACCAAGCTCGACATTGACCCTTCCCTACTTACGCCCGAGGACCGCGAAATGCTGCCCGACCTCGTAGTAGCGGCCGTGAACAAGGCCCTCGAAGCTGCCGCCGAGCTGGCCAAGCAGGAAATGCAGCGCCAGACCAGCGGCTTGCTCCCCAACATCCCGGGCTTTGACATGGGCAATTTTGGAGGCTAGCTTAGGTAAGGAAGACGCGTTCGCGGCGCGGCGGGCCCAGCCCACCGCGCCGCAGCTATTTACTGCTACGTCCTGCGCCGACGTAGCCATTGTCATTCTCAACTACAACGGCGCTCATTTTTTGCGGCAATTTTTGCCCGGCGTACTGGCCCACGCCGCCGGCGCCCGCGTGGTAGTGGCCGACAATGCCTCCTCCGACGACTCGCTGGCCCTGTTGCGCCGCGAGTTTCCGCAGGTCGAACTGCTGGTTTTCACCGAAAACCTGGGTTTTTGCCGGGGGTATAATCGCGCCCACGACGAGCTGCGCGCGGCTAGCCCCGTGCCCCCGCGCTACTACGTGCTGCTCAATTCTGACGTGGCCGTGCAGCCGGGCTGGCTGCCCTCGCTGCGCCAGCTGCTGGAGGCTAGCCCGCGCATTGCCGCCGCCCAGCCCAAGCTGCTGGCCCACGCCGACCCCACGCTCTTCGAGTACGCTGGCGCCGCTGGCGGCTACCTCGACTGGCTAGGGTACCCTTTCTGCCGGGGGCGCATTTTTGACACCCTGGAGGCTGACCGTGGGCAGTACAACGACCCGCGCCCGGTGGCCTGGGCCAGCGGCGCCTGCCTGCTGGTACGCGCCGAGGCGTGGCACCAGCTCGGGGGCCTGGAGCCCGCCTTTTTCGCTCACATGGAGGAAATCGACTTCTGCTGGCGCGCCCAGAACGCTGGTTTTGAGGTGTGGTACGCGGGCGGCGCCAGCGTGGTGCACCACGTGGGTGGCGGCACGCTACCCAAGGCTAGCCCGCGCAAAACCTACCTCAATTTCCGCAACGGGCTGGCCTTACTCTATAAAAACGCGGCCCCTAGCGAGTTGCCGGGCAGCTTTGCGCTGCGCCTGCTGCTCGACTGGGTGGCCGGCCTGCGCTTTCTGGCGGCCCGCAACTGGCCCGAGGCCCAGGCGGTGGGCCGGGCACACTGGCATTTTTTCGGGCAGTTGGGCTACTGGCGGCAGCGGCGGCGGCTGGCTAGCCCTCACCTGCGGGTGCGCGAGCGGGCAGGCACCTATGCAGGCAGCGTAGTGTGGGCGTATTTCGCGCAGGGCAAAAAGCATTTTGCTGACCTGATGAAAAAATAAGGCCGCTATTCAGCAAGCAGGCTCGAAATAAGAGCCCCTTCGTGAGCTTTTATTTCGAGCCTGCTTGCTGAATAGCGGCCTGCGGGTTAACCAGAAGCACAGGAATAAATTGCTGTATATTCGCTTCATGATTCGTTCACGTGTTGCATATGGGCTATTGCTAACTGGAGTGGCGCTGCTGGCGGGTGGCTGCAAAGACATTCTTCAGCCTTCACTGCCCGCCGCTACCCAGGAAGGCAAGGACACCTTCGGCTGCCTGTTCGACGGCAAGGCGTGGGTACCCAACCGCACGAATAGCCTCGACCACATTGTGGAAGGCCACGTATCGGGCAACAAGCTCTTCAGTATCAAGGCTGAGGACAACCGGACCCCGGCCAACTTCTACCTGGCGGTGGGCGACAGCACGGGCATCAAGACGGGCGTCTACCAACTGCGGGCCGGCTTTGATGCCAGCTACGATGTGGTGCAGGGCAGCACTACTGCCTTGTACGCTGGCGGCCCGGCCAATCAGGGCCAGCTTACCATTACCAAGTTTGAGCCGTTTGCCCGCACCAGCCCGTCGGGCTCTACCGTGAAAGGCGCCATTGTATCGGGCACGTTTGAGTTCACGGCCAGCACTGGCAGCGGTCAGACTATCACCGTGCGCGAGGGGCGCTTCGACGTAAACGCCTATCAGTAGGCTACGCCGGGGGCCTAAAAGCGCCCACATCCGGCTGAAGGTGACGTTAAGAAATCGTAGTAAGGTTGCTTTTAGCCTTTATCAGTTTCCCATATAAAAAGCCGACGAGCCTTGCCCAAAGCTAGCCAGCGGGCTAGTGAGCAGGGCTCATCGGCGCGGTATTTTTCAGCCTACCAGGTAGCTTACAAATCCCAGACAGTGCTGCGCTGCTGGCGCCAGGCGCGGCGGATATTCATCCAGAACACCCCGGCGAAATATAGCACCACGGGCGAGCCAAACGTGAAAAACGAGGCGTAGACGAAGGATAGGCGAATGCTGCGCGTGCTAAAGCCCCAGCGCTGCCCCAGCGCCGAGCACAGCCCGAAGGACTGCGATTCGATAAAGTCGGTAAGGCGATGCATAGGGGAAGGTTTAGGCGGCGTGGTGCAACTTTGCCGGGACAAGATACAACTTAACCGGCGTCCAACGTTCAGGGTGCTCCTACGTTAAGAACCGGACCAGGTTATGGTCCAGCTACTAAAAGCCGCCGTCTTTTTTCTCTCGATTTGCGTTTATACTCAATAAGTAAGCTTTTTCTTGCGGCCCTGCTGCCGGCGCTGCTCGCGGGCTGCGCCTCGCTGCCCCAGATGCTGCAAGCCGCCGAAAATGGCCGCCGCGTGCGCGTGGAGCCTAGTCCGCTCACGGCCGTGGGAGAGGTGGTGCCCTTCGAGGCCACGGCCCGAGTGGCCGCCAAGCACCTGCACAAAGGCGCCGTGTACGAGGTGCTGCTCACCTATAAATACGACCACGACCTGCGCCTCGACACGGTAGGTCGCATTTCCTTCGCCCAGGGCGAATTTACCTACGACGACTCGGTGAAGGGCCGGCTGGTGAGCCGCCGCCGCTTTACCATTGCCAACACGCCGCGCCGCTCGCCGGGCCAGCTTATGGCCCGCGGCCAGGTGCGCGAGCTGAAGCCCCACGGTAAAGTACTGACGGCCAAAACCGAGACCCTGGTAGCCCGCGGCATCGCCGACCCCGCCCGCCGGGTGGTGCTCGAAGACACCCTGCTGGCCCTGCTGCCCGAGCACGCCAGCAACGTGACGAGCGGCACGCGCATCCTGCCCCTGTATTTCGACCAGGGCCAGTGGTTTATTCGCTCCAGCCTGGGCACCAACATTGCGGCGCTGGAGGATTTGATTGACCAGAACCAGCACACCCAACGCGTGCTCATCGCGGCCGGCCACTCGCCCGATTCGCTCGATGCCCACCAGCCGGCCCTGGCCAGCAAGCGCGTGAAGATGCTGCTTTACTACTACAAGCAACGCGTAAAAGGCTTCTCGTATCTGAACAAGGTAGAGGACATTACCTTCGACACGCTGGCCTACCGCAACAGCTGGGAACTGCTACTGAACCAGGTGCAGCACTCGGTGCTGAAGGCCGCCCAGCAAGACTCGGTGGTGAGCATCATCAACGACACGCGCGGCACCTTCAAGCAGAAGGAAAAGGCGCTGCACAAGCTCACCTACTTCGACTATCTTGAGGACTACATTTACCCGGTGCTGCGCTGGGGCACGGTAGCCGTGACCTACACCGCGCCGCCGCGCTACAACTCGGAAGTGTACATTCTGAGTAAAAAAATTCTGGAGAAGGAGGCCGATATCGACGCCCTTACGCCCGAGGAGCTGCGCTATTCGGCTACCCTCACGCCCCTGCTGGCCGAGAAGCAGCGCATTTATGAGCTGGCCGCCGCCAGCACGGCGCGCTGGGAGGCCTTTTACAACCTGGGCACGGTGCTGGCTCTGCGGGCCGAGAAAGAGGTGTCGCCGCGGGTGCAGCAGAATTTTTACCACCGGGCGGCCGTCAACTTTACCCTGGCGGCCCACCGCCACCCCACGGCCGAGCTGTTTTACCGCGCCGCCTCAGCCCACCACCACGCCCAGGAACGCTTAGAGGCCTTGCAGGACTACGACTATGCCATTAAGCTGGGTGGCTCGCGCAACATGCTGCGCAAGGTGTTTGCCGACAAGGCGGCCCTCGAAATCCAGGTGGGCCAGCCCGAGCAGGCCCTCACCAGCCTGCGCCTGGCCGGCCCTAGCTACCAGAACTACCTGAATCAGGCCCTACTGCTGGTGCAGCGCGGCGCCTACGACGCGGCCGCCGCCCAGTACCGGCTGGCCCTCGACCTGCGCCCCCAGGCCGCCGACCCGCACTATGGCCTGGCCGTGGCCGCCGCCCGCCGCCACGACGAAGCTGCCATGGCCCAGGAGCTGCGCCAGGCCGTGCGCCTCAACCGCGACCTGGCTACCCAGGCCACCGAAGACCTGGAGTTTCAGGACTACGTGCAGGGCAAGGCCTTCCGCGAGGCGCTGAAATAGGCACTGCCACTGCCAATTGCGAGACCGCGAAGCAATGGCGCCCGGTAAAAGGTCCAAAGAAGGTCTTTTCAAATTCCTCCTTTTCCCTTCCCTATCGTAGCTTTGCGTACCGGCCGTGTGCCGGCTTTTTGCTAGTCTAGTGATGCGTACCATTCAATTCCGCGAGGCCCTACGGGAGGCCATGAGCGAAGAAATGCGCCGCGACCCGTCGGTATTCCTGATGGGCGAGGAAGTGGCCGAGTACAACGGCGCCTACAAAGTGAGCCAGGGCATGCTCGACGAGTTTGGGCCGGAGCGCGTGATTGATACCCCCATCGCGGAGCTGGGCTTTGCTGGCATCGGCGTGGGTGCGGCCGCCAATGGCCTCAAGCCCATCATCGAGTTCATGACCTTCAACTTCTCGTTGGTAGCTATCGACCAAGTTATTAACTCGGCCGCCAAGCTCTACTCGATGTCGGGCGGGCAGTACTCCTGCCCCATCGTGTTTCGCGGGCCCACCGGCAACGCCGGTATGCTGTCGAGCCAGCACTCGCAGAACTTCGAGAACTGGTACGCCAACTGCCCCGGCCTGAAAGTAGTGGTACCTTCGAACCCTTACGACGCCAAGGGCCTGATGAAGGCCGCCATCCGCGACCCCGACCCCGTCATCTTTATGGAGTCGGAGCTGATGTACGGCGACAAGGGCGAGGTGCCCGAAGAAGAGTACGTGCTCGAAATCGGCAAGGCCAACGTGGTGCGCGAAGGCGCCGACGTGACGCTGGTGAGCTTCGGCAAAATGATGAAGCTGCTCTACACCGCCGCCGACGAGCTGGCTAAGGAAGGCATCAACGCCGAGGTGATTGACCTGCGCACCGTGCGCCCCATCGACTACGACACGCTCATCAACTCGGTGAAGAAAACCAACCGCCTGGTAGTGATTGAAGAAGCCTGGCCGCTGGCCAGCATCTCGGGCGAGCTGGCCTACATGGTGCAGCGCCGCGCCTTCGATTACCTCGACGCGCCGGTGGTACGCATCACCTGCGCCGACGTGCCCCTGCCCTACGCCCCTACCCTCATCGAAGCGTCGCTGCCCAACGTGGCCCGCATCCTGAAGGCCGTGAAGGAAGTAACCTACGCCAAGGCGTAAGCTACCGCCTTACCAAAAAGGCCCCGCTGCAGCGTGCAGCGGGGCCTTTTCAGTTTCCAGAGCGGCTAGGGCCTAGTTGGTATCGAGCGCCTCACCACTATCGTCGGCCGACAGGATGGGAGCTTTTTTGGGCGCGCCAGCCTTGGCGGCGGCCGAGCGCTGGGCTTTTTCGGCGGTGGCGCTCACTTTACTGGCAGCTTTCTTGACGGCCGGGGCCTTGGCGGTGGGGCTAACGGCTGGTTGTTTGGCAGCGGGCTTGGGGGCTGTTTTGGCGGCTTTGGGAGCGGCGGGCTCGGCTGTGGCTTCGCCTTTGCGGCCCACGCGGGTTTTGAGGTCGTCGGTGATGTTTTTAAACTGCTTTTCGAGGTCGGCGCGCTTGGTTTCGCTGCTTGCCAGCAGGTCGTCCACGATTTTCTTACCCTCCTGCTCCGATATTTTGCTTTCCTGCACCAGCTTCTCAATGGCCTTCTGCACGGCTTTATTGCCCTGCGAGAGAAAGCCTACGCCGGTATTGATGAATTTCTTAAACAGGTCGTCCATAACTGAAAAACGGGTTAGGGTGAAAACGAAAATAACAAGGTGCTTGGCGCAGCAAGCTTACGCACGCGGAGTGGGCTGGTTGTGTGAGGCTTTGCGCAGGCGGGCCAGCTTATTATCGCGGTAGCCCTTGATGGCCAGCGGCACCCAGCCCAGCACCGGAATAAAATAGGCCAGCACCAGCGGGTTACGCCACAGCATGCGCCAGAATGCCCCCGGCCGGTCGAGCTGCATCCGAAAATCGCGCTCGCCGTGCTGCACAAAGCGGCGCTCAAACTCGGTGAACACGGCCGGCCAGGCAAAGGGCAGGAAGAACGGGAAGTAGCGCCGGTTTTCCTTCATGCGCTGCCACAGCTCGCGCCAGCGGTAGGGGTGCTGGCCGTGGGCGCGCACGGCGGCGTCCATCTCCACCTGCATGCGCTGCCGGATTTGCTCGGAGATGGCCAGCAGCTCGTCGCGGCTCAGCTCATCGTGCTGCTTATCAGTAAATTCGGTGGGCCTGATGCGGGTGCCCATCACGTAGGTGAGCTGTGCGGGCAGGGCCAGGTAAAACGCCCAGGGCTGCACAATGACGAGCAGCAGCAGCAGCGTGATGGGCAAAAACGGGATGCCGATTTTCTTGGTCAGCCGGTTTATCCACTCGAAGCTGTAGGCGTAGGGGTTGAGGTACTCGGCGTTGATGGTGTAGAACGGCATGATGTCGGTGCCGTGCATCAGGCTGAGCCGCAGCATACTAGTGGCCAGGCGCTGCAACTGGTACTTACGGTTGAAACCCTTGCCGATGCCGGGCACGCCCTCGGGGTAGAGCATGAGGTTGTGCTCCTGGTAGTACATCATGGTTTCGAAATTGAGCGTAGTGGCGTCGACGCTGCCGCACTTTTTCCAAAAATCCGTGATGAGGTAGGGGTTCATCAGCCGAGTGGCCGAGAGCATGGGCGCCGACAGCGGCCGGGGCAAATCGCGCAGGTGGCCACGGGTACGCATGAGGTAGCGCCACAGGTGCGAGAGCGAAATAATGGCATCCCAGGGGAAGGCCATGCCCGAGTGGTTGGAGGCGAAGATGAGCGGCCGGCTCGGGTTGTTGCGCTGCGGGTAGGGCTCAAAGCCTACCAGCCGCGACCGAAACCACACCCGGTCGAGCAGCCACAGGATATTGTCGTCCAGGGTCTGCGTAAATTCTTCCCGAAAAGTATCGCGGTAGATGTGCTGGTTTTCCCGAATGAGCGGCGGGGGAACAGTATCGGGAGCGGCAGCAGCGGCAGACATAGGGCGAAAGGTACTGCCAATGTGGTAATGTGAAAATGTGCTGATGTGGTAATGAGCGATGACGATGCGGTTGTCTCTACCGCTCATCAACCACATTTTTCGCATTTTCACATCATCGCATCATGCTACTTATATCTGGCGCTTGAGCCGAACGCTGGCCGAGTATAGCTCGCCGCTGCGGCGGCGCAGCAGCAGCAGCAGCACGCGGCCATCCTGCGAGTGCAGCAGGCGGTTGAGGTCGGTGATGGAGAAAAACTGCGTAGGCATAAGGTTGATGGCCACTAGCTCCTCGCCCTCGGCGATACCCACGGAGGCGGCCGGCGAGTTGGGCGCCACGCGCAGTACCAGGTACTGCCGGAAACTGGGGCCGGTGGCCAGCAGGTCGATGCCGCACATGTCGTGCTCGAAGGGCTCGCGCAGCCCCACGGTGGGCCGCAGCAGCAGCTGGCCGTGGGGGTAGTCGATGATGGTGGTGAAGCGCTTGAGCACCTCGTAGCCCAGCGTGCCGTGGCGGGTGCGCTCGGTGCCCCCGAGGCGCTCGTGCACCTGCGACGAATCGGGGAAGGAGGTGAGCACCTGCGGCAGTTGGTAGCGACCCAGCCGCACGGCCGCCACCCGCCCCAGCGAGCCGCTTACTACCCCGGCCAGCCCGCGGCCCAGGTCGGTGCGCAGGCGCTGGGCGGGCAAACGCAGGCGGCGGTCGGCGGTGGTTTCGAGGCTAAGGGCGTGGCCAGCGCCAGTGTCGAGCAACAGCCGCAGGGGCAGCGGGGCGCCCCCCAGCTGCTGCACCTGGGCCGTCACGTAGGCCTTGTCACGGTCAAATACCAGCGGCAGGCTGGCCCAGCGCCGGCCGTGCGGGGCCCGGAAGTGCTCGGGGGCCCGCAGCACCAGCTCGTGCTGCGCCGGGTGAATGGCCACTACCAGCGAGCGAAACAAGTCGGCCCCGATAATGCCCTGCACCGGCAGGCCCACGTAGCCCGAAAGGTCGAGCACGTCGCTGCTCAGCACCAGCCAGGTGGTGTGGGTGGCCTCCACGCCGGGCAGCGTCACGCGCACCTGCGGGGCTTCGTAGGCGCGCAGGCCGCTGTCGGTGCCGCCCACGCCTTGCAGGCGGTACTCGGCGCCGTGCGCCAGGCCCAGCGCATCGGCCAGTTGCGGGTTGGTGAGCAGGCTGCTGGCCACCCCGGTATCGAGCAAAAAATTAAACGGCCCCTGCCCATTGAGGTGCGCCGAGATAATGAGCAAATTGCGCGGCGACAGAAACGGCACCCGCGCCTTGTGGTGCCCGGGCCGGGTGAATACGAACTGACCTGGCGGCGGGGCGGCCACGCCAGCCGGGGCTGGCTGCGCGCCCACCTGCCCCAGGCTGCCCAGCAGTAGGGCCAGCCCCACCAGCAACGCGCTACGCAGCCGGCTTTTCCCACCTTGTAGCTCTGCTCGCATACCGCTCGGCGCTTTTAACCTGTGAAAGGTTAAATATACAACGAGTTAGAAGTTGATGCAAGGGCCGGCAACGGAGTCAGCCAACCAGCTCCGCTAGCGGCGTTTCGGCGCAAAAACCGGGGCTAGGGCTGCTCCCAGCGGCCGGCCGGGTCGTAGTGCAGGGCGCCGGTCTCAATGCGTAGCGGGGCAGCCAGGTTATTGTCGTAGAGCTGCCCGGTGCCCAGGCCCTGGGCAAAGTTGCCCACGTCGTATTCGCCCGTGAGCTGAGCCACGGCGTTGAGGCCAATGTTCGATTCCAGGGCCGAGGTTATCCACCAGGCTATGCCGCGGGCCTCGGCCAGGGCTATCCAGCGGCGGGTGGCGGCGTGGCCGCCCAGCAGCGTGGGTTTCAGTACCAGGTAGGGCGGGCGCACGGCGTCGAGCAGGGCCTCCTGCTGGCCAGGTTCGGTGAGGCCGATGAGCTCCTCATCCAAGGCAATCGGGATGGGCGCGGCGCGGCACAGCTCGGCCAGCGCCGGCCACTGCCCCGCCGCGATGGGCTGCTCGATGGAGTGAATATCGAACGCGGCCAGCTCGCGCAATTTGGCCAGGGCCTCGGCGGGCGCAAAGGCGCCGTTGGCATCCACGCGCAGCACGAGCTGGCCCGGGCCGGCCTCGGCCCGAATCTCGGCCAGCAGCGCCAGCTCGGTGGCCCAGTCGAGGCTACCGATTTTTACTTTCAGGCAGGCGTAGCCCGCCCCCAGCTTCTGTCGGATTTGCGCCCGCATGAAGGGTGCATCGCCCATCCACACCAGCCCGTTGATGGGCAGGGCGGCCCGGCCCTGGCTAAAAGCATTGGGATAAAGCTGACGCCGCCCGCCGTGGCTGAGGTCGAGCGCCGCCGTTTCGAGGGCGAAGCGCAGCGACGGGAGCGTGGCCGGCACCAGCGCCGCGGCCTGCGCGGCCGGGAGCGCGGCGTGGCCCGCCGCGTTGAATTGCCGGCAAAATTCGACCACCGTAGCCTCAAACTGCGGCCCGTAGTCGGGGCTGAGGCCCGCCAGCGGCGCGGCCTCGCCCCAGCCCACCACGGCGGGGCTGGCACTGTCGTGCAAGCCCAGGTAGTGGGCCACGTGCTCGGTGAGAGCCCCGCGTGAGGTGCGGGCCGGGAAGTTGAAGTGCAGCGCCCGCCGCTGGTAAGTAAGTATCAGCATGGGGCAAAGGTGCGGCCGAAATTGCCGTTAGGCCTCGGCCGGCGGCTTTTTTGGCCCGCGGCGGCTGATAGCCCCGCCCTTGCGGCCAGCGGCCCGGGCTTCTTCCGACGAAAAGCGGTGGCCCTTGCCGCTCTCGTGCGAGGCGCGGCCGCCTTCGCTGGCAATGCGCCGCTGCTGCTCGGGCGACATGGCCGCGAAGCCGCGGCGGCTCTTTTCGCCCACGCGCCGGGCGGGGCGCTTCGGTAGCTTGCCTCCTGCGCCGGGCAGGGAGCTGGGGATACTAAAATTAACTCCTGACGTACTCATGTAAAGAACTAACTAAACTAGAAAATAAAACCCTTTTTAAGGGGGAATTGCATTGGCTATTGCAAACCCAGTTAGCAAGTCGTAAATTCCTTTTTTGCCAGAATTTTCCGGGAGAATAATCGGCCCGGGCCCCGGCCAGCCGGATGAGCTCCCGCTAGCTGCGCAGAAAGTGCGGCCCGGCGCAACCCTGTGCCGGGCCGCGCGGTTAAGCAAGTGGCCCGTGGGCCCTATTTCTCTGTTTCTTATGGTCGCTTCTACTTCTGCTACCCTGGCCGCGCCCGGCGTGCCTACCACCGGCCCCGCGCTGGCCACTCACTACCAGGCCGTGCGGGCCCAATCGGTGGCCCTGGTGCAGCCCCTGCTGCCCGAAGACACGGTGGTGCAGCCCACGCTCGACGTGAGCCCGCCCAAGTGGCACCTGGCCCACACTACCTGGTTCTGGGAAACGTTTTTGCTCAGCAACTACCTGCCCGGCTACGAGGTGTTTCACCCCGACTATGCGTACCTATTCAACTCGTACTACAACTCGCTGGGCTCGCGGGTAAACCGCGCCGACCGGGGCACGCTCTCGCGCCCACCGCTGGCCGACGTCTACCGCTACCGCGCCTACGTCGATGCGCACATGGCCACCCTGCTGGGCCAGTTGGCCGAGTTGCCTGCCGCCGCCACCGAACTAGTTGAGTTGGGCCTGCACCACGAGCAGCAGCACCAGGAATTGCTGGCTACCGATATTAAGTACATTCTCAGCACTAACCCTTTGGCTCCCGGTTACTTGGATAAGTCGGCGCTACCTGCGCCGGCGGCTACGGCAACTGATTCCGGGCTGGCAGAGCCGGCGCGGCCGGCCAGCTGGCTACCCGTGCCAGGGGGCATCTACGCCCTTGGGCATCAGCAGGAAGGCTTCTCGTTTGATAATGAATTGCCAGTGCACGAGGTATTGGTGGCGCCGTTTGAGCTGCAAAACCGGCTCGTTACCAACGGTGATTTTCTGCACTTTATCGCGGCCGGGGGTTACCGGCAGTTCCAGTATTGGCTGGGCGAGGGCTGGGACCTGGTCAACCGCGAGCAGTGGCTGGCCCCGCTCTACTGGTCGCAGGCCGCCGATGGGCAGTGGCTGCGCTACGGCCCCACCGGCTTGGCCCCGCTCAACCTAGCCGCGCCCGTCTCGCACCTCAGCTTTTACGAGGCCGATGCCTACGCGCAGTGGGCCGGCGCCCGCCTGCCCACCGAGGCCGAGTGGGAAACGGCCGCCCGCCATTTTAACGCCACGCCGCAGGGGGCCAACTGGCTCGAAACCGGCCACTTCGACCCCCAGCCCCTCGCCGCTGATGCCGACCCCAGCCAGTGCCACCAGTTGCTCGGCGACTGCTGGGAATGGACTTACTCGCCCTACCACCCCTACCCCGGCTACCAACGCGCGGCCGGCGCCCTGGGCGAGTACAACGGCAAATTCATGGTCAACCAGCTCGTGCTGCGTGGCGGCTCGTGCGCCACGCCCGAGAGCCACATCCGCCTCACCTACCGCAATTTTTTTCACGCCGATAAGCGCTGGCAATTCACCGGCCTGCGGCTGGCGCGGTGAGAAACATAATACTTAAAAAAGAACGTCATGCTTCGCAAGCTCAGCATGACGTTCTTATTATACATTACTTAGCCAGCTAGCTCTTCTCTGGCGTCAGCCACTTCTCCAAGCGCACGGGCTGGTAGCCTTGCATGGCGTCGAGCAGGGCGGCGGCGCTGGCGTTTTGTAGCACCTGGCTGCGGTTTTCGGAGCGCAAAAAGGCTTCGGCACTCATATGGTCGAGCAAGGCGAGCAGGGTGTCGTAGAAGCCTTGGGTGTTGAGCAGCCCCACGGGCTTGCCGTGCAGGCCGAGCTGCCCCCAGGTCAGTACCTCAAATAATTCTTCGAGCGTGCCGAAGCCGCCGGGCATGGCCACAAAGCCGTCGGCGAGGTCGGCCATGAGCAGCTTGCGCTGGTGCATGGTGTCCACGATGTGCAACTCGGTGCAACCGCGGTGCGCCACTTCCTTATCGGCCAAAAACTGCGGAATGACGCCGATAACCCGGCCACCCTCGGCCAGCACTGCATCGGCGATGGTGCCCATGAGGCCCACGCACCCGCCGCCGTACACGAGCGTGAGGCCACGCCGCACCAGCTCGCGGCCCATTTCCTGGGCTTGCTGGGTGTAAATTCCTTGGTTGCCGCTGCTAGAGCCGCAGTACACTGCTACGCTTTTCATAACTTACTATTCGTCAAGAAATCAAAACGTCATGCCGAGCTTGTCGAAGCATCTTGCTCACGCCGCTAGGAGTATTTAATCCTAACGAGGCGAGCGAGATGCTTCGCAGGGCTCAGCATGACGTTCATTTTAATTATTGAGCCCGACTACATCCGCTCGGGCACGGCGATGCCGAGCAGGCCGAGGGTGGTCTTGATGGTTTCGGCGGTTTTGGCCGAAAGAGCTACGCGGAAGGCTTTTTTCAGCGGGTCGGCTTCGTTGAAAATCGGCACTTCGGTGTAGAAGCGGTTGTAGCTCTTGGCCACCTCGTAAGCATACTGTGCCACCACGGCGGGCGAGAGCGTACGGGCAGCCTCGGCCACCACGCCCGCGTAGCCGGCCAGCTGCTGAATCAACTCCTGCTCCGTGGCTTGCAGCTCACCAAGCTGGCTGAAGTCGGTAATTTCGTCCACGCCCTGCGCCACGGCCTTGCGGCGGATAGACGAGATGCGCGCGTAGCTGTACTGAATGAACGGCCCCGTATCGCCCTCCAGCCGCACCGACTCTTCGGGGTTGAAGAGCATGCGTTTTTTGGGGTCTACTTTCAGCAGGTAGTACTTGAGCGCGCCCAGGCCCAGCGTGTGGTAGAGCTGCGTCAACTCTTCTTCGCTGAGGCCTTCGGTCTTGCCTTTTTCGAGGGTCGCGGCCTTGGCAGCGTCTTCTACTTCCTGCACCAGCTCGTCGGCATCGACCACGGTGCCTTCGCGGCTTTTCATCTTGCCGCTAGGCAGGTCTACCATGCCGTAGCTGAGGTGGTGGATGGCGTCGGCATAGGGCTTGCCTAGCTTTTGGAGCGTGGCTTGCAGCACCTGCATGTGGTAGTTCTGCTCGTCGGCAATGACGTAGATGCTGCTGTCGTAGCCAAAATCCTGGTACTTGAGCTCGGCCGTGCCCAGGTCCTGGGTGATGTAGACGCTCGTGCCATCGGCGCGCAGCAGCAGCTTTTCGTCGAGGCCCTCGGCTTGCAGGTCTACCCACACCGAGCCATTTTCCTTCTTGAAGAATACGCCTTTGGCCAAGCCTTCCTCCACGCGCTCCTTGCCCAGCAGGTAGGTACCCGATTCGTAGTAAAACTTGTCGAAATCGACGCCGATGTTGGCGTAGGTGGCATTGAAGCCGTCGTAGACCCAGCCGTTCATGCGGTGCCAAAGGGCCATCACCTCCTCGTCGCCAGCCTCCCACTGTTGCAGCATCCGCTGGGCTTCGAGCATGAGCGGGGCCTGCTTTTTGGCTACCTCGTTGGTCACGCCTTCGGCTTCGAGCTGCTTGATTTCCTCGCGGTAGTGCTTCTCAAACAGCACGTAGTACTTGCCGGCCAGGTGGTCGCCCTTGATGCCCGCGCTCTCGGGCGTTTCGCCGGCTCCAAAGCGCTGGTAGGTAATCATCGACTTGCAGATGTGGATGCCGCGGTCGTTCACCAGGTTGGCCTTGGTGACGGTGGCACCGGTGGCTTTCAAAATCTCGGCCACGCTGTAGCCCAGAAAGTTATTGCGCAGATGGCCCAGGTGCAGGGGCTTGTTGGTGTTAGGCGAGGAATACTCGACTATCACCCGCTGGGGGCCACCGGTGGGCACGGGCGCGCCGGCCGGCCGGGCCAGCAGCTCGCCAAACAGCTTGAGCCATTCGGCATCGGCGATTTCGAGGTTAAGGAAGCCCTTCACCACGTTGTAGCCGCGCACGGCGGGCTCGTTCGCCGTCAGCCACTCGCCCAGGGCCTGGCCGATTTGCTCGGGGCCTTTGCCAAACGCCTTGGTGAGCGGGAACGTGACGAGGGTAAAGCTGCCCGCAAAGTCCTTGCGCGTGGGCTGAAGCACGAGGCTGGCGGCGGGAATCTCCTGACCAAAAACGGCCTGCGCGGCCGCTTGCAGGGCGGTTTTTAGGGTTTGTTCGAGCTGTTGCACGAGGGCAAAGGTACGGCCGGGCCGTAAGCCGGAAAACTATGAACGCGCCGGCCGCCCCCGCCGGCACGCCGTGGCCTTTCCACGGGCGGTTTCTTTTAAGGGTACCGATACCAACGGCTTCACACTGGGCGGCTCGGCGGTGCTTGCCCACAGCCCGGCTGGCGACGGAGCGGTGCGCCTTACGACAGCCACTGACTACCAAACCGAATATATCCTTGGCAAACAACATTTTAAGCTAAGTCAGGCGGGCTGACCGGCACCTACCTGGTAAAAATTCAGGGCGACGGCTTCGTTAAGGCATTGCCTTTCAACCGGCAATAAATGCTGTCTCCGCCCCTACCCCGCCGCCCCCCGCCGCTGGAGCCGGGGGCGGCGGGCGTTTGCAAGCACTTGCCGCCGGGCAGTGCGAGGGGAACGGCCAGCGGGCTTTTTAGCGTTGAACCAAGTAATTCAGCGCCTTCTCAAGCCCCCTGCCAGTGTCCTTAGCCCGCTATTTCCCGTTGTTTAAGTCTGCTCGCCTGGTGGGAGTAATTGCCGCCCTGCTGGCTGCCCCGGCCTGCAAAAGCAATTCGCCCGACCCTAACCCCGCCGCCACCACGCCCCCTGTCGCCGAGGCGCCGGTGCTTACCGATAGCAAGCTCCTGGGCGAATACAGCGCCGCCACGCTGGCCGGCCGCGCCGCGGGGGTGCCACTGGTGGGCGCACTGGCGCAGTATCCTATTAAAGTATACCGCCTCACCTACCGCACCCGCACGCCCGAGGGCCAGGAAACCACCGCCTCGGGGGCGGTGCTGGTGCCCACGGCCAGCCAGGCCCTGCCAGTGCTGAGCTACCAGCACGGCACGCTGCTGCCCAGCAGCGAGGGCCAGGCGCCTTCCTACTACGCGCCGGGCAGCGACGTGTGGTCTATCGTGTCTATCCTGGCCTCGACGGGCTACGTGGTGTCGGCGCCTGACTATCTGGGCTATGGCGCCAGCAAAGCCCTACCCCACCCCTACGAGCACGCCGCCTCGCTGGCCTCGGCCTCGGCCGATATGCTGCGCGCTACCCGCGAATTTTGCCAGCAGCAAAAGGTCAGCGTTAATCAGAAAAACTTCTTGCTAGGGTATTCCGAGGGTGGCTACGCCACGATGGCCCTGCACAAGCTGCTGCAAGAAAAGTATGCCGCTACCCTGCCCGTGACGGCCAGTGCGCCCGGCGCGGGCGCCTACCACAAGTCGGCCTTTGCCAAATACATTTTGCAGAGCACCCAGCCGCTCAATTTCCTGAGCACCTACGTGTGGGTGCTGCGCACCTACGACCGCGTGTATACCCTAAACCGGCCCTACGCTTTCTACTACCAGGAGCCCTATGCTACCCGGCTGCAAGCCGACCCGTTTGGGGAAGTACCCAGCCAGGCCAGCCAGCTCTTCGCCGTCACGTTTCGCCAGGCCGTGCTGAACAACTCGGATTCCGCGCTCGATAAAGCCTTGGCCGACAACGACATCTACGACTGGAAACCCACCGCCCCGCTGGCCCTCTTCCACGGCACGGCCGACGACTACGTGCCGTTCTTCAACTCGCAGGATGCCTACGACGCCATGCAGAAGCGCGGCGCGGCGCAGGTCGAATTGCACCCCATTCAGGGCGGCAACCACTTCTCGTCGGCTGCCGCTTACATGCTCGGAGCGTACGGGTTTATTGGGCAGTATACTAAGTAGACCGGCTATCGGCTCCCTAAGCAGAACTGGCCCGTCGTGCAGCGCAATGCGCTGCACGACGGGCCAGTTCTGCTTAGGGAGCCAGCTAGCTTCGGCTCACCACTTCCTCCAGCCGCAGGCGCCGCTCGATGGCGGCGGTGGCTTTTTCGAGGATGTTGAAGGCATTTTGGGCCATCGTGTTTTCGTGGTCGAGCGTGGGGTTGATTTCGCCCATCTCGAAGCACACCACACGCTCGTTTTCCAGCAAATCCTGGCACAGGTTTTCGCCTTCGGAGAGAAACAAGCCCTCCTCTACCGGCGTGCCGGTACCCTTGCTGAAGCTCGAATCGAGGCTGTCCACGTCAAATGAGATGTACACCATGTCGCAAAAGCGCAGGTGCTGGTATATCTCGCGGGCTAGCTGGCGCGAGCCTTTGGCCTGAATCTCAGGCAGCCTTACCCACTTGATGCCCAGGCGCTCGATGAGGGCATTTTCCTCCGCCTCGGTGTCGCGCACGGCCACGTACACGAGGTGCTCGGGGCGCAGCTTGGGGCCGGGTTCCCCCAGGTTTTGCAGGCGGCGCCAGAAAAACTCGGTTTCGGCGTCGGGATGGTTGCGCTGGCAGGGCAGGTTGTCGTCGCCCAGCGCGGCGGCCAGCGGCATGCCGTGCACGTTGCCGCTGGGCGTGGTGTAGGGCGAATGAATGTCGGCGTGGGCATCTATCCAGATGACGCCCAGCGTTTTGGCCGGGTACGCGGCCTTGATGCCGGCAATGGTGGCGTTGGCGCTGCTGTGGTCGCCGCTCAGCACCAGCGGGAACTCGCCGAAGCGCAGCGTCTGCTCCACGGCGCTGGCCACGCCTTTCTGCACGGTATAGATGGCGTCGATGTGTTTGGCGTACGGAAACGGGTTTTTTTCGAACAGCACGTGGTTGAGGTCGGGCACGGCCACCGAATTGTAGCGCCGAAAATAATCGGAGCCCTTGTTGAGGCAGGCCACGCGCAGGGCATCGATGCCCAGGCTGGCCCCGCGGGTGCCGGCCCCGAGCTCGGAGCGGACTTCCAGTAACTTGATGCGTTTCATCGGGTGGGAGAAGAAGTTGACGTGAGGCGGCTGCATCGTACCGCCGGCCTCCCGTGTAGGGGAAGGCCGGCGAGCGCTGCCTTGCGGTGCCGGGGCGCCGTAGCCATGTCGCTTCCTTTCATCGGGGGCCGATGCAAGCGCGGCCGAATCGTTTTCGGCCCCCGGCGGTACTTTTGGTACGCCGGCCCGTAAAGGTCGGAAATTTTTGGTTTTTGGTTGTTTGTTTTTGGTTTTTGGCTTTCGCTCGTTTGGCATGCCACTACCATCGCTCCCTTACCGTCAAACAATTAAGTGCCAATAACCAAAAACAAACAACCAAAAACCGCGAATGGATACCTACCAGGACCTCATTACCCAAACTTTCGATTTCCCGAACGCCGATTTTCAGGTGCGCGAAAACGAGCTGTTTTTTCACGACATCGACCTGATGGCCCTGGTCGAGAAGTACGGCACGCCGCTACGCCTCACCTACCTACCCAAAATCAGCTCCCAGATTCAGCGGGCCAAAAAGTGGTTTGCCGACGGCATTGCCAGCACCGGCTACGCTGGCTCGTATTCCTACGCCTACTGCACCAAGTCGTCGCACTTCCGCTTCGTGCTCGACGAGGCCTTGAAGAATGACGTGCACCTCGAAACCTCGTCGTGGTTCGACATCAGCATCATTCGCTCGCTCTACGAGCAGGGCAAGCTTGACAAGTCTAAGTACATCATTTGCAACGGCTTCAAGCCCGAGGAGTACAAGCGCGACATCACGGCGCTGCTCAATGATGGCTTCGTCAACTGCCTGCCCATCCTCGATTCGCCCAACGAAATCGATTACTACCACGCCCACGTCAACGCGGGCACTAAGGTTCAGCTGGGCCTGCGGCTGGCCTCTGATGAGGAGCCCCGCTTCCAGTTCTACACCTCGCGCCTGGGTATTCGCTACGCCGACGCGATGCCCCTCTACGAGCAGAAAATCAAGGACGACCCGCGCTTTGAGCTTACCATGCTGCATTATTTTATCAGCACGGGTATTAAGGATACATCCTATTATTGGTCGGAGCTGAGCCGCTTCATCCACAAGTACTGCGAGCTGCGCAAGGTGTGCCCCACGCTCCAGACCATCGACATTGGCGGCGGCCTGCCCATCCAGACCTCGATTCAGCTGGAGTACGACTACCCGTACATGATTGCCGAAATCCTGCGCACCATCCAGCGCATCTGCAAGGAAGAAGGCGTGCCGGAGCCCAACATCTTCACCGAGTTCGGCATTTTCACGGTGGGGGAAAGCGGGGCTACCATCTATTCCATTCTGGATGAAAAGCTTCAGAACGACAAGGAATTGTGGTACATGATTGACGGCTCGTTTATCACCAACCTGCCCGATACCTGGGCCCTGAACCAGCGCTTCATCATGCTGGCCCTCAACGGGTGGAACCGCCCCTACCGCAAAATCCAGCTCGGCGGCCTCACCTGCGACTCGCAGGACTACTACAACGCCGAAAAGCACATCTACCAGACCTTCCTGCCCCAGCTGCAAGCCCCGCGCAACCAGCCGGCCAGCCCCCAGCCCATCTACGTAGGCTTCTTCCATACCGGGGCCTACCAGGAAAGCCTGAGCGGCTACGGCGGCATCAAGCACTGCCTCATTCCGGCGCCTAAGCACGTTATCCTCGACCGCGACAACGACGGCACGCTCACCGACTACGTGTTTGCTCCTAAGCAGGAGGCTAGCAGCATGCTCAAAATCCTGGGCTATACTGCATAATAAATGAGCGCGTTTGGAGGTTAAAGAGGAAGAAAAGCACTATTCTTAGAAACTCTTCACTGGCGTAAACGTTTATGGCTCACAGCCTTTATCTTTGAAATCTAACCGCGATTCTCTTACCCAATACCCTTTTATGAAGAAGCTTCTTATCCTTGCCCTTGGTGCCGCTACCCTGGGCCTCGGCGCCTGCAACAAGCAGACCTGCCCCGCCTATACTTCGACCAAGCAAGCCGCCGCGCCAGTTACGGCTAGCACCGCCACGGCGGTAGAGCGCCAGTAGGTTTTAGCTGGGTTTTCAATGACAGCGCCCGGTCTGCACGATGTGCGGGCCGGGCGCTGTTGTCTATATCCTTACTAATTTGCCTATATGCCAACTACTGTTTCGCGGTTATTACCCGTTGTATTTGCAGGTATTTTGTGCGCTAGCTGTGCACTGCCGATTAAAGCTCAGCAAATGATTAAACGCCCTTTGTCCGAACTCATTAATAAGCAGGAGCCAGGATGGGCGCTTGTGACTAACTGGATTAAGGAAGCAAAAAACAAGGTTCAGATTTTGCCTAAAACGCAAATCCGGGCGGATAGCGCTCTGCTAGCCGCTCAAGTCACCACTAGGTCACCAATGGGTGCCATCATTTATGAAACGGGCGGCATTCTGGTAGATAATGGTTGGCTACGTATTCTAGGTTCGGGCTGCCCGGCGATGGACCGTGACTTAATGGGCTGGAACCAAGACAAACAGCAAGGATTTTTGCTGGTAGCTGATGATGTGATGGGAGGTTTCTACGCGCTTAATGGCGGCGATTTCGGCTCAGAATCGATTGGCAAAATATTTTACTTCGCGCCGGATAATTTGCGCTGGGAAGCCACCAATAAGACTTATTCAGAATTTTTGCTTTTCTGCTTTTCCGGCAACTTAGCCAGCTACTACAAAAACCTGCGCTGGAAAGGTTGGGAGCAGGAAGTACAGGTTCTTAATGGTAATCAAGGCCTTGCGTGCTATCCTTTTTTGTTCACTAAAGAAGGAAAAAACGTAGCCAAGAATATGCGTAAAGCCGTCCCAATTGCTGAAATATGGGGCATGAACCAAGACATTAAGCGCCAGCTTGACCATTAATTCCTAGCGCACGCTGTCCTTCCCACCCCTATTCAACTGGTCGAGCAGATTATCCGCCGCTAGGGTATCGATGGCCTCGCCGCGGCGCCGGCGGGGGGCTTCCTCGGTGTAGCACACGTACTTGCGGTTGATTTTGGCGGGCGGCTTGGGGAAGGGACCGTAGTCGTACCCGAGCGACTTGTCCTTGTAGATGCTTTCCATGTAGCGGCCGAACACGGGCAGGGCCATGCGGCCGCCCTCGCCCTGCTGCGAGCGGAAGAAGTGGATGCTGCGGTCTTCGCCGCCCACCCACACACCGCTCACGAGGTCCTT